>WLWD01004848.1_pt1 | contig 24267 bp, 15 predicted proteins | sample 6712731 | NCBI WGS metagenome assembly WLWD01 (sample SAMN12718690, study PRJNA576275) | sponge metagenome | isolation source: marine sponge | host: Mycale hentscheli | place: New Zealand: South Island, Marlborough, Capsize Point | collected 2014-11-01 | reverse complement strand
AGAGTGTAGTCCTGGATGGGGAGCCAGAGAGTGTAGTCCTGGATTGGGAACCAGAGAGTGTGGTTCTTGATTGGGAGCCAGAGAGTGTGATCCTAGATGGGGAGCCAGAGAGTGTGGTCCTGGATTGGGAGCCAGAGAGTGTGATCCTAGATGGGGAGCCAGAGAGTGTAGTCCTGGATGGGGAGCCAGAGAGTGTGGTCCTGGATGGGGAACCAGAAACTGTGGTCCTGGAGTGGGAGCCAGACAGTGTGGTCCTGGATTGGGAACCAGAAAGTATGGCTCTTGGTAGTGTGTATCTTAATGTACCCCCTGCTCGAATTTTATCTACTTAACAAAAATTAAGCATTTCTAAGGAATTATCACACAGTTTAGAACCTAACCATTATTTTAAACTAAAAAAATGGGAGGAAGCCTAAGAAGCTAAAATAATAAAATAATAATAAACAAATAATATTAAAAAAATACTGTAGAAATAACCTATATTTATAGATTGCTTCAAATATTCTTATTCTTAACTCAACGCAAGACTTCTCTTGGTGATTTGCTTTGGGCAATGGATTTCTAAGTAAAAACAGCTATTATGAACAGTGCATTATTCGAGATAACTTACCACCACCACTGAAAGGACTCCGGTAAGTTTGTAATACATAATTGTATCTGCAACGTTTAGATCATAGTCTAATCCCAAGAGGTAGATAACTACATCATCTGGGATAGTTTGAGATCGTGTTTAGTGGAGTTTAGGACGGGATCGGCTATCAAGCGAACACAAAATGCGAGGGTCAATAATGACATACGTATAACCGAACATATAAACAAATATCCCCGATTCAGTGACCCCTGATAGTGTCTCACTCGCCAATTAACTTCCAAAATTTGTGGGAGGGAGATGGTGGGGAGACTTCGGCTAGGGATGGGACAGGGCCAAAATCACAAGGATGCAGCCATGCACACACAAACAAACACACATTATACATAATATTCCTACTTGTAATTTATCACTTCAACTTGAAAACAATATTCGAACTAGTTGAGATTTAATGTAAGAATAAGGTGTTGTGATTCTATGTGTACTTTATGCAAATTACATCACATCATATTTTCTCTCCTATGTGTGTTATTCATTTTCTTTGTCCATCTATTGTTCCACTGCAACACCATCTCAGTTGTAGGACTACACCACATTACTACCTCTTTGACTGGAACAAGGATTCATTTTCTCCATGTGATCAGTGTATCCATCTTGTAGTGAGGTTGGTACACAGTTGCATGGATGAACTGTGCAAAGATTGAAGATACAAGCTGTTAATCATTCATTTTTCATTTTATTATTATTTTTTTGATAGATAATTTTTTTTGCTGCTTGTTGGTATTCTGACCCCAGAGTGTTTGTGGCTATATCATAGTTACTAACCATCCAGGGTTGCTGGGATGCTCCAAGTTTTCTTGGCTATTGCTCAGTACTGCTTTTCTTTTTAACTCTTTTCCTTAGCAGTTGTACATATCAGATAATTTCTATACAGTTTCCCCTACATAGATGAATACAATTGCAATAAAATATTGTAGATATATTGTAGTAACTTAAACTTGAAAATAATTATAAATAATTCATATGTTTTGACATCTTGGCGCTTTCCTCGTGATTGATTAAAATGAGACTCAGTCCATCATTCTCCCATCTCAGTGCCAGTGCAAAGAATTAAATGTTTAATTGATAGGTATGTCAGTCATTGTGGTCTGTTCCTTTTATTTTATTCAGGAAAAAAAATGGCAACAATTTAATATTCCCACAATTTCAGCCGAGACAATCAAGTGATATGTTATATAGACCACTACACCTCTGTCCATAGTACAAGTGTGGGTGAGTAGCCACTGAAGTGTTGTGGTAAGAATGCAGGTGGAACTGCTTATAGAGGTCATTTCTCTGTCTTAGGTGAGAAACCTACATGTCCTCCACTCATACACATACATGTGTAGCATGCATATGTCCACACAGAAATGCTAAAAGAAAACTAATACACACACAAGTTGTATTTATTCTAAAGATTCCTACAAGCACAGCAGCTAGCTTGACCATTCAACCACAGAGGATTTACAAGGCCTCATTGTGCACTTTTTGAAAAACAATAAGATACATCATGATGTGAATAAAACAAGGAATAGTTTTTCTTGCATTATAATATTAGTTGCTCCTGCTATAACCACACCCATTCACACATTTAATTGCCGTTCAGTGGGCAGACATTATGACGAGTGCTGCTATAACCACACCCATTCATTCGTTCAATTGCCGTTCAGTGGGCAGACATTATGACGAGTGCTGCTATAACCACACCCATTCATTTGTTTAATTGCCGTTCAGTGGGCAGACATTATGACAAGTGCTGCTATAACCACACCCATTCATTCGTTTAATTGCCATTAAGAATCACACACACTCATGTGAGTGTACATTTTTTTACCCCACCCTCTCCCCTTCGTTCCAGTGCTGATCTTTTCGAATAGTGTATAATTACATTAACAAGGAAGTCTCTGGTGTTGCTGGAGGTTTTATCCTTTCATAAACTGTAAATATGCCTGCTTTTGAAAAACATGTGCCTTAGGTTTTTGTAGAGCGTGTGTATATGTCAGAAAAGTCTAAAGATTCCTGTTGTTCTCATGGACACTATTGGTTGCTGAAAATAAAATACCAAGATGGAATACTAATTTTCACCTGACTGAAACTAAATTTCCAGGCCCGTAGTCAGAAGCTAATTTGTTTTATGTGTTCTACTTCAAAACTATAAGTTCATAAAACACTTGATATTCTAGAGAAAAGCAGTATTATTCTTGAGTAACCAGGCCTCTAACCACTACGGTGAGCTGTATATAAACAGTGCAATATTAATACGCCTTTTTCGTACTACAAGTTATTTAATAGTACGGCGTGTAAACTGCCCATTCAAAATGGATAGGAAAAAGCGCTATAACTTGGTGAAATAGCACGAGATCAAAGTGAAATGCTATGGTAGCTTAAGTGAAATAGTAAGGGTAAGTGTGACTACATCATTTTTTAGTGCAGAAGCTCTACCAGTATTAGACGGACTTTTTTCAACAGATTAAGAGGAGCCATCCGTTAAAAGCAAACTTCCAGAGAAGTTTTATCCTGAAGTACAGAGATAGTGACTGCACTATGCAGTGTAGCCACACTGTAAATGATTTTTAGCTTACAAATAGTCTCAAGCAGTTTTTATAAAGCTGGCCTAGTATTAGCATGTGATAGCATGGGTAACCATGCTATTCGGGATTAACACTATTACTATCTAGTTTGCCTTTTGTAGCCTGTCACTACCTTGTCTTGGTAAATTGTTACCTCCTAACATGTGGGCTTATTGTGCATGTCTGTCTACAGGCTCCTCCCCTGTACAATATGTATGTTATAATCATTAACCTTCAGGACACTATATATAAATTTAAATTCGAAGCATTTGCCTAATCAAAAGATACATGCTTTGTGCACCTTCTGTTACTTTTCAATGAAAAAGGAGTGTCCCTGATGAGAAAGTGAAACCTGACCGAGTGCTTATTATTACAAGTGCATCTTATTGTATTTTTTGATTGATGGCAGAAATGCTGGACTGTTTGTACTAAGAGAAAGCTTGTGTGGTGCTGGTTGAACTTTGATTACGGTGAAGACAATGCTGTAGTTTGTATTCCACTCACTAGAAGAATACTAATTGAACTTGATGTATTATGTTAATCTGAGAAATGTAATTATTTATAGTGGCTGCAAAATGAACAGAATTTCTGATCTCAAGAGTTTAGCATAAGGTACACTACTTTACACTCATTAGACCAATATATCCTACTTAATAAGTATTTTCAAATTGTGTTTACTGTTTTAATTACGAAATACAAAATTATTATCATATTAAAAAAAGCAGTAGGGATATTTTGCAGGGATTGTGGTTACACACATACCAAGGGTGATGGAAGTGTGGGAGGGGGGCTAGAGGGCCATTACCCCCCTCTCCCTCACGATTTATTGCTTGGGGATCACAGGGGGTCACACGTACACTATGCAGATTAAGCATTGAATTGCATTGGGAAGCTAGCTTGCTTTCAAAGTCAGATTGCCTGAGAAATAATGTTAGTGCGCATTATCTGATGCAAGATTATACTTTAAAATAATATACTTGATTCTTTTCTGTGTAGATCATTATAGTCTGCCTGATTAATGTGTAGATCATTATAGTCTGCCTGATTAATGTGTAGATCATTGTAGTCTGCCTGATTAATGTGTAGATCATTATAGTCTGCCTGATTAATGTGTAGATCATTATAATTATAGTCTGCCTGATTAATGTGTAGATCATTGTAGTCTGCCTGATTAATGTGTAGATCATTATAGTCTGCCTGATTAATGTGTAGATCATTGTAGTCTGCCTGATTAATGTGTAGATCATTGTAGTCTGCCAGATTTATGGTGTTGTACTTATTGAACTTCCACTATGTATGCTTGGCAGGACTAGTGTAACTTCTCAAAACTGAGAGAGAATTTGGGCTGATGAAGGGTTTCAATGGCTACCAGGACACATTCTACCACAAAATGAAAACAATTTTGCATGAAAGTCACTCATAAATTAGTTCATTTCTGAGTTTTATGCAAAAAATAGAAAGCAAGCCAGGTGGCAAGTTAGATAGCATAGAGTCCAGAGTGTTGTCACTTTAGCAGAATCACCAGTGTTGGCTCCATGTTCTGCAAGTGGCTGCAGTAAAAGAAATTGGGATAAAATGCATACAGCAAAGCATATCCGTGATAATTATTTTTTGGTTTGTGTAAAAAATTTCTAAATTGTGGTTACTTGAATGAAGAATTTATACAATCATGGCCTCCTTCAGTGCATTCTTTTTCTACATTTATTTTAACAATTGGATTTGTTTTCTAGATGGCTGTAGAATTCACCGGAAGACTCTATGCTGCAAAGAAAATGAGTGTTCTGTAGGCCAAAAAAAGAAAATGCAAAATTGTTCATGCCAGAATTCATAGTATATTGTTTGTCAGCAGGTAGGAGAAAGGAAAAGGCAATATTACGCTTTATAGCAAATATGCATACACATACCTTTTCTGCTAATGTGTCTGCACGTGTTATATAAAGTTTCATGGCAACATTTAGCAACATTATTTTGCGGAGTATTTATTGAACACAATAACAGTGATCAGCAGAAAAGAAATAGCCATGGAGCTAGGAAGTTAAAATGCTAGAAAATTGGAGCAAGAATAGCAGAAGAAAAATGGTGAGGAGACAACAGAAGAAATAAAAAAAACAATAAAAAACAAAACAAAAAAACTGGGCTCATAGCAAACATAACTGGTACTGTAGAGCAGGTAAGATATGATATTAGCTATTTATATAAAAAACAACAACATTAACTTAAGATTCTTTTATATTTTCTTTTAAGCTAGCCTTCTTAGCTCGCTTCACTTAATTCAATGGGAAACATTTCTAATATCTAGGTCTTTGATTCAATGTATGTATAGCAGGTAAGATATATAGTATTCACACCAAAGCCACATTATTTAGCTAACTTAAAATATATAGCTGTAGATTTTCTTTTAGCCTAGCCCCTTAGTTTTGCTTCTCTGACTTTAATGGAAAACATTTTCTAGTACACTTTTGTTTCCATAACAATGATGACAGCCACGGCAGTGTGTGTATTCATAGGTGAGGATGGTGAAAGTTGATGAAGCTTTCAAAAGGGAATGAGAGACTGACAAGCTGAAAGAGGTAGACAAAACAGAATGGTATATATGACTCAAGGAGAGAGAGAGCTGAAGTGAGGAAAGGGGTCAAGAAGAAAGAGAGTAGGAAGAGAAAATTATGCAACTAAAGCAATTGGTAGAGGGTAATAGAATGGATAAAAATTCATGTATTCCACTTATATACTAATAAATAGAATAAACATCCTCCGAACAAAATAAGAAAAAAAAAAGCAAGCTAGAGTCATAATTAAGGTTTAAATGAATTGATTTTACAATTTTATGTTCATTATTAAAAAGTGCAGGATATTTTTCTTACATACATTCTCCAAATCTACAACAAATTAAAAAAAAACTGTAAGACAATTTATTTTGATATTTCCAGAAAATAAAAATTACACAGGCAAAATGTAGGAAAAATTCTTCATAATATTTACAATATGCAAAAAAGAGAGTATTACGAGGCAAAATGCAGGAAAGATTGCTCATAGAGTTATTATCAGTGTAAAAATAAGTGCATCAAAATGTGGGACATTCCTCATATTGATACTCCAAATATAAAATTGACAGCAGCCATGTCTTGAAAAATACTTACCATAATGATACAAAGTGAGAGAAATTATTATGAAGACAAAATATTTAAAGGAGAGTATTAAAGTGTAGGACTATCTCTGTCTGCTATTAATTTGCAAGAAACTCACATTATTGTACCATAAAACTTTATATTTTGTTTGTAGGAAATTTTCCTACATCATGAAAGTTTGACAAAATATGTCCTTTTAGCAAAAAAAAAAAAAATTCCTGTACATATTTCGCTTGAAAAATATGTGCACTTGGTGTGCTAGAAAAATATCTGCATTTACTTTACATAATCTGCACCTGCTTCTTTTAAAACAATTAAAAATTTTGGATTATCGAATGATTGAATTGAGACAAAAATTTGATTTGTATAATGTCAGATATCAACTTTAATTTTTTTCTTGGTTGTAGTAATATTCTGAGACTTTTGCTTCTGGATTTTATGACTTTCAACCCATCTGTGTACTTAACCTCTTTCTAGCATCTTCCTTAGTCACACTGTTTAGCGTAGCTAGTTCTTCAGCTTCATTCAATTGCTGCAGCAGCTCCTCAGTATTTATGGAATCATCAGTAACAGAGTTCATTGACACTGCATGATGCAATCACCAGTAGGATATCAGTCAGATCTTCATGGTCAGTCGCCTCATCTTTTAGCATGTTCACTAAATATTGTAGAAACCATTCCTTTACCTCCCTACTTGGTAGTAATCAGAAGGCTCCTTCAGCAAATCAAAAGAAAGATCATAAACATTCTCCAAAGTAAATAAGAAACAAAAAAAGATGCTAAATGCAGGAATATTTCCAGCATTATTCAAATGTGTTTCTGCAGTTGTCAAAAGCTGAATTGTTCCTACATTTTAAAAATGTAGAAATGTTTCCTACACTTTGGAAATGCAGGAACATTTCCAGCAATTTTCAAAAATGTTTCTGCAGTTGAGGCTGTGTCGACAAAAACTGGAATCTGTTTTGAGCTCTCTACTCCATCAATTAGCTGTTCTTATTAGTTGATACCTACAAATATAATTTTATATAAATATTATAATCTTGTAATTTTAATCTTAAATGATTCAAGCACTTTCACCTTTTATTGGCTGAGATTTTGTCTTCTGACTGAGCTGATGAGCATGTTCAAGCCAGTTAGTCCACCAGGTAGAGGCATTGACAGCTGCTTTACTTAATATCCTTTAATCCATTTCAAAGTAATTTCCAATAATTTCAAATTGTCAGGATATAATAGGGTGCCACCATCAATGGCAACTTGCCGGGAAAAGTGTTGCCATTGGGAAGAATAGCAAGCCCACTTTGAGGCAATCAGAATGGGCCAGTACTCCATTCTTTACCTCAGTTACAGAATCCCAAAACACCACTTTAGGAGGTGGTGAGAAAGACACTTCTATACTTTGACAAAGATCTGGAAAAAACAAAACAAGGAAAAAGTGTATAGTTACATGTAGCTTATAACTTTGCTAGGTTAGGTGACCTGGAATAGTCAGTGCATTGCGATGTTGCAGTGTTTGAGATATGCATGAAAATGTTTGGTCTATATCCTCATGAGTATATCCAACTGGTAGGAATCCAAACTTCACCTACACACATAAATATCTATATCAACCTGGGATCAGTCAAATCAAATCCTAAATACCTTTCTGAACACTCCCAATTCAACCAATATAGCCACAAATGTGAGCGCAAATGTTCTTATTGTCACGACAAGTAGTATCCATCTGAATATACAGCACTTTTGGTAATCCATCCTGCAGCTTATATTTTTTACATCACTATGAATCACTTTACATCATATTGGTAGAATTCTTACCTTAACTGATATATACTCGAAATAAAACTTCCACAGTCAGATTGGAGTCATGGTTAAATTGTCCACTGTCTATGAACATCATAGTGAATCGGTCATGAACTTTAACTCCAGTGATATGTGTTTCCAATCTGTAAGCACCAGCCATCACTTTGGGGTTGTTGACAATGTAGGGTACGTTGCCTGAAATTATTGTAAAGCCCTTTAGCTACACACTGATGATAGCAAGGCTACTATGCAATATTCAGAAGTTACACAAACTCAAAGCTAAAAAATAATGACACTATAAATTATAAAACTAGCTAGCTATCTGAACTAATACAACTAAAACATATTACCTCTTGTTCTGTTCCTTCTGGGGTCAGAAAAAGATTACTGAAAATCAACATATTCTTCGGCAGATTGTAAGAGCAATTCTCTTTTAGGAAAGCAAGATTTGCCTTTTCGAGGTAATGCTGAAAAAGTTTCCCTATCCAGTAATCCAGGTAATTTTTTGGCCTTGTTAAAGTCTTTTGCTGAGACGGACCCAATATTGTCTAATCATTTATATCATCCTCAATCCAAAAATGCCACTTACATATTTTCTCCACAATCACAAAATGACATTATTAACGTCATTGGGTATGATATAATTTTGGCTGGTATTGTTAATGAAATAAAAGCTTCCAAATTCGTTTCTGTCATAGCAGATGAAGTTTCAAGTCATGGTGTTGAACATTTACCCATATGTCTCCGTTTTGTAGATGATCATTGTGAGATTCGTGAAGAGTTTATTGGTTTTGTGAAGTTAAAACATGTTCGGGCAATTGATATGACAGAAGCCATTATTCATAGCATTGAAAATTTAGGGCTTAGTTTGTATGTGAGAGCAGAACTTCTTAAAGCTGTTGTTGATTCTCGAGTACATACTACAAGTAGAGTTCCCCTTCTCAACACTTGTATAACACGATGGGTGGAGAATATTGAAGGATGGGAGCGTTTTTCTTTGGCTCATCCCTTTTTTATTAAAATGTGTGAAGTCATATAGTATAGAGATAGCAATTTTCCTCTTTATAGTGATGAGTCATGGACAGCAGAAGATAAGAAAAATGCTCTAGCTCACATGAAAGATTTAGAATCCTTTGAATTTGTATATTCACACTACAACGTTCTTTGTTTTATCTTAAGGAAGCTGCAGGTAAAATTAAGGCAACGGAGTAACAACAGTCATGGAGTCATGTGCTGACCTGAAGAAGCTTAGAGAAAATGTTGAAGACATGATATCAGTTGCAACTTATTACAAGAGATGTGGCTATTAAGTAGGTGTGGTTATGCAGCTATTAAGTAAGTGTGGTTATGTGGCTATTAACTGGGTGTGGTATTAAGTGGGAGTGGTTATGTGCCTATTAAGTGGGTGTGGTTATGTATAAATTAGTTCAAGTAACTGCCCCTTTAAAAATCCTGGCTATGGGCCTGCCATTGGTCTTTGAAGATAGACTGGCACAAAAGGTCTTCACATCAGAAAGATAAGGAGCCATTTCCGCACAAAAATCTTTAGCATCCTTTGTAAAGTTGGCAAGTCGGCAATTAAAACTATATTGCTCCCATCTTTGTCATGACCTTTAAACTGAGGAAACAAATTATCAAACAAAATGTTGATGGTAGCTTGCTAAAAACACACAGACATTATGCTAGCTAGCTAGTTTATTCTTTGTCGCACCACAAAAACTCCAAAGCCTAACTAATCAATGTAGGCAGCTAAAATGGTAGTATTATAGCAATGACTATTAAAATACTCATGTTTATGACATCTGCACTCCTAACAGATGCATGTACAACAGGTCCACTGGAAACACCATTGGTTAACTTCATTCGACTTCCTTTTTTCCAAAGAAAAAGAAAAACTATTGCTTGTCTTGTGTGAAGAAAATTAAATGCCAAGGTTTTGAAGAAACATTTACACATTCTAAGCTGCAATGTTCACTGCGTGAAGTTGAAGCCATTTTACTGAACACTGAATTCTATTGGCTACAGGCTATAAAAAAAACACATAGTGTTAATTACTTCCTGACCTTCCAGCAAGCTCATTGAACAATAGGCAAAATTCAAATTCTTGAATGGAGTTCAAGATGGAAGTTGATGGATGCTTATCGTTTAGTTCTGATTGCACCAATGGTTCTTCAACTTGTGGCCTGGAGATGCTTCCCTTATTGACTAACTACTATCACTGAACATTACATCCACCCGTGTTGATGGATTTTCAACAGATAACTTCAATGTGTCAGCCATTACAAGACAATTTCGATGGTAACATAAAGAAGAGTGATTAGCCAATTATGCTGCTAATTTTGATCCAATTTGAAAAGGGCCTATTTACAAGCATACCTTTATCTTTCCTGTCCGAAACAGAAAGTAGGATAGCACATGGACCACAAAAAAATGCCGTTTAACTTTGGGCTATAAAGTAACCAAGGATACTTATTCAGCCTAGACTGATTAAAGCTACGCCGAAATCCATGAGAAAAAGTAGAGGGGAAAACAGCAGGTGGTGTAACAGGTTGAAAAAGTAGTGAAAACTTCTCATCCACCATCCACTGAGAGATTACTAACTAATTGACAGATCTCATCCATAGATTTATCTGAGTCACATATGGCTCCCAAATTATTAAATGGAGGTGAATCAAGCAGTGTTGAGGAGTTAACAACACACTCAGAAGTTCCTGCTGAACTTGATGCTGTTTCTAGTGTTTGGCTGCAAGCCTAAAATAAAATTAATATCTAACAATCATTTAAACTAGCTACCACTTTCATCTTCACTAACTGCTTGTTTTTTTTTAAAGAAAGGGCAAAAGGGTACTGTTAGCTCGCTTCATCAAGAAACAGAACAAAGCAAAATCAGCTGCATGACTGAACTCACTATGTGGAATAAGTAATTATGGTACCTATATGCTCAATGCAGCTGCTAATTACATCTCTAAATACAGCTGTAATTTGATGCCAGCAAGCTAAGAAAGTTGAATGTATCTGTGAATGTTGTTCACAAAATACAGTAATATTAGAAGAAAGTTGTATTATCATTAATTTCAAAGGGGGGTTACTGGTAACCCCTAAAAAATACCCCTGGCTACGGGCCTGCATCAGTGTCCTAAAATAGCATAAAAAACATCATAGTTCTTAGTCATAACTATCAACAATATATTTTGTGAAAAATTAAAAGGTATTATTGTATTTTTTTTATTTGTAAAATACATCACCAACCTCTTCCTGACTAGCCCCACGTTCTGCATTGGGCAACTTCGTATTCTGCAAATGTGCAAATGTAAATTTTATGTACAAATTCTATACGATTTCAAATTTTAGAGTTTCTTTCTCAGCCTTCTTTTGCTCATTAGATGTATTCTCTCTCTTTCATAGGCTTTTTTTTTAACAATACAGAATTAAAAAATATTTGGTTGCCAACCGAAATCAAACACAGGACCACTTGCTTGAAGCACAAGCGCTCTGCCACTGATAAAATAGTAGAGTAAAACAGTTCAACGTATAAAAAGAGTCTTTGAAAAATAGAATTTTGGTTGGTCTGTTGAGAGTGAGACTGTAACCCTTTAACTGTATAAATACAGAATTGGAATGTTTGTTTGCCGGCTGGTGGTCGTGGCTCAGTGGCAGAGCACTTGTGCGTCAAGCAAACGGCCCTGGGTTTGATTCCCCGTGGCGACAAAATATTTTTTATTCTGTATTGTTTAAAAAGCATGCAAAACAGAGAGAATGCATCAAATGATTTCAAACTTGTAGCTATGTCTAACTTGTTTGTTACGTCCATCCTCAAATTTGGCGGGCACATCTGGACCCACATCAGCATAATCATAGGTCCCTACATACATGTAAAAATGAAGTAGGTTCTAGCTTATAGTGTGTAAAATTGGGTTATAGTCATGGAATATGATACACATAATATCCGAAATGGAAACAGCTGTAATATAGCAGGCAATTCAATTTCTATTGCATTAGACCAATCATTGCTGGGGATATTTCATTAATGGTAAATTCTACATTAGCCAGCACTTAATAGTAATCTGACCTCTATAAATTGTATTGCTAAATGCTCTGGGTTGCTGGGAGCTGATGGATGCTAATTTTCTCTTTCTCCAATGATGATGACACAACAGCCCCACAGCAATACCAAGAACCACTGCCAGTAGTATTCCTATTATTATTAACAGAATTCCTCCGAATATAGATCCAATGAAAGTTGTGCTCGTTGATGACACCAAAGTAGTTGACTTTAAATTTGTATCTGCTAATATTAAAGAAAGGTTGATTTTCTGTTTTGATATTTATATGTATTACATGTATATTGTGTGTTTGTGTGTTGTTAACTATAATATAGTGTCTGTTAACTTGAGTATTCTGGAAATTTACCAAATGTTCCTTCAATTGTATAAATCCCATCGTATAACAAAAACAAATATTTGTAGTAAGAAGTTGGCATACTTCCACATCAAACTTTACTCTTAATACAACTATTTCACAATATATTATTATAGCTAAATGTAGTAAAATCTTTTACCATTACATTTTAATTGTTTGGTCATGTAAGTTAGTGGCACCATTACCTATCAGGTATGCCTGAAAATTTTGTAAATTACGTGACCCTTGCTGCTCAAGAATAATGTTTACTAGCATTCATAGAATTGACAGTAACAAAAACACATTAAAAAAAATCATAAATTTCAAAGAAATACTGTTCTTACCTATTGAAAACTGTAACAATAAAAAAATATCGACTCTCCTTGGACTCAATTTGTACACTCCAGCTGACTCAGTTAGATTGTTTCCCATATACCTGGATACTTTAAGGGTGCTGGGACAACTCCCACGCAAATATTCACAATAATTGGATTTTGATTGCTAGGGATTACTAACTTTTTTCTTGGTGTTTGTAGAGCTCCAACTAAGGGTGGATCCTAAAGAGTACTGCTAATGGACTAACTAAATAAAAAGAACGGGCCTTGGGAGCTTGTTTCGTTCAAGTTACGAGCTCCTCAGCCTCAAGTATATAATCCACAACTCCTCCGCGGGTGCCGTCGCTGACGAGCCCATTCTTCGTATACTGCTACATTTGTTGATTGTCTTCAAAACCTTCGTTGTACTTTGATCCTCGGGGCAGCGCGCCCGAATTTTTTTCTTTCAAAAAAAATCGCAACGAACATTTTGTAGCTAAGGTCATAGTCAGCCTGTGTACGAAATTTGGAGTCTTTTCTACTCGTAGTTTCTGAGAAGAAACACAAAATAGACTCCAGGACTAAAAATTAGTCCACGCGATCTTTTGGTAGAGACTTGATTGCATTCAAACCACACCCACAACAGATTCAATTGATTCCGCGGGAAAGTGAGTTCCAGGTGCTCTCTAACTTTCGGGCGCCTACCTGTTAGCAAACCAGTTTTCTGGCCGCCTCTCCTTCTCGATGATAAGCCCTACTGAAACGAGTGTGAGGAGATTATTGTAGTCTTGTTAATAGTGTTTTTCTCGGCATGGTCAGGTAAGGGAAGCCTTTTATCAAGCTAGCTAGATGCATATTCAGTGTGTGTATGTACCTGTAATAGATTAGTGAACCATTTTTGCAGCTGAAAAACTCTACAGTTTCAGTTTGTGTACAATTTTCTGTACTTAGCTATTCACTTCATTTGTTTATTCATCCTTACTTAGCTAGCTAGATCACAAAATATTCATCTAGCTATATTTAGCTGGCTATTTCAAAATATTTTTTATATAAAATAAGTATCATTATATTATATACATTCATAAAAATTATCACTGGTCATCACAATACTGTAAAAAAAAAAAAAAAGAGTGATACAGTGCTTCCAGCTTAAAGAGTGGAAACTTTGATTCCATGAGATTGACCAATACATAGCTCTTTATAATTTAGGCATACCATTTTCCATCTATTCCTGATATCTTTAACCATGGGAAGGTGAGAAAACGCGCCTCTCTCGTAGACTACAATACATTTTTCGCCATTTTCTTTGACGTCGGAACTTATGCGGTAATTCGTCACACGGCGTAAGACTGGGTCCAACTTCGCGCTTGCGCGACCTGAAGGGAATTACCCTAGCATAATCGGACTTTCCATTTTCACTTGGCGGGCTAACTCGATTATAGTATGGCTTCCAAAGCAGCGTTACCTACGGTTAGTCGCGCGAGCAAGCGACGACGAAATCAGGTGGAAGTTCTGGAGATATCCTCTAACATTCCTGTAGAGTCTAAGAGAGCCTCCTCTTCTACAGCAGCTAAAAAAATGAAAGACTGCATGAAACCAAAGGCTCCCAGAGGAAGACATGTATCTCTTTCACCTCCACTTTCTAGCTCTTTAAGTGCATCCTCACATTCTCCATCTATTTCACCAACTATATCCACCTCACACTCTCTATCTTCCTCTCATTCTATATCCTCCTCCATGTCTTCTCATTCTTCTTTATCCTCCCCCCCCCGTCTTCCTCTCATTCTTTATCCTCCTCCCCATCTTCCTCTTATTCTTTATCCTCCTCACACTCACTATCCTCCTCCCCCTCCTCCTCATATAATTTTAGACCCAAACAGCCTTGCCCGTCCCCCTCACCCAGAAATAACTATTTGAAGCTATTAGTGAAAGAGAGTCCACACGTGATTTCACAAGAATTGCACAGTTTACAATCTTTTGTGGAAAGAAACACAACTTTGGCTATACAGAAAGCTATAGCTCTTCAAATAGTTGGTGCTGGTATGACCGCAGAGATGGGCATCACAGAGTCGTGCAAGTTGGCCTCAAAAGCCACTGGATTCTGTTGGAAAGTGATCCATAGGTGGGCAGCGGATATCTATGTTGACTTCTTTTCCCTGATATCTTCTATTGATGAATCAACAGATGAGCGGATACAGCATGAGTTGGAGTCAGGAAGAGGAAAACATCCAAAGTGGGCATCTTTGACCTTTGATGAAAATTTCATGGCTGAAGTTCGGAAGTTTGTGTGTGACACAGCAAACATGAGGGGACGTCCTAATCTCACTTTGAATGATATTGTAGGCTGGCTCAAAGATCACCACCAAGTAGATGTGTGCAAGTCAACTGTCTCTATTTGGCTGCATGAACTTGGGTTCTCATATCAGCACCATTCCAAGGGCATATACTTTGATGGGCACGAACGGTCGGATGTTGTTGCTGACAGGAAGCTCTATCTTAACAGGCTGAAATCTCTGGAAAGTAGGATGTGGACATATAACTCTCCGTCTCCTGACCCAGCCATTAGACCAGTAATCAGAGTCTTCCATGATGAATCCACTTTTTATGCCAATGCGGATCAGTCATCTCACTGGACAGATGGAACCAAGCAAGTGCTCAAACAGAAGTCCCTTGGGCAGGCTATCATGGTCTCTGATTTCGTGGAAGAAGTTGGTGGCATGCTGGAGAGTAACAATGAGAGGTGTACCATTTTTCTGGAACACAAGACAGATGGCTACTTCACTAATGATCACTTGATTTCACAGGTCTGAAAAAAATGCTGAAATTAGGATAATAGTATTAATAGTTATAATGATAATAATAATAATAATAATAATAGTAATAGTAATAATAAAAATAATGGTAATAATAATAGAAATAATAATAGTAATAGTAATAGTATTAATAATAATAATAGTAGCTAATAGTAATAGTATTATTAATAATGGTAATAATAATAGAAATAATAAGAGTAATAGTAATAGTATTATTAATAATAATAGTAATAGCAATAGTATTAATCATAATAATGGTAATAATAATAGAAATAATAAGAGTAATAGTAATATAATAATAATAATAGTATTAATCATAATGAATAGTATTTATATTTAAGGTACTTACAGATAAGTATGTAATGGTATCTATTCTGCAGACTCACAAGGCAATTTCCTTGTTTGAGAGTAAGTATCCCTCCTGCCAAGGTCTTTTTGTGTTTGACAACGCACCATCTCATACAAAGAGACCTGAAAATGCTCTCAACGCTGACCGAATGAATGTGCGGGATGGAGGGAAGCAGCCATTCATGCAGGACACAATGTGGAGTGGACAGGTGCAGAAGATGGTGACTGAAGATGGACTGCAGAAGGGGATGAAGACCGTGTTGGATGAGAGAGGGATTGACATCAAGGGCATGAATGCTTCCAAAATGAAGGAAGAACTTCTGAAGTTTAAGGCAAGTAAAACACACATGAATACAAAAATTGCAATTCATAATTTTACTTGAAAGCATGTGATTTCAATAGCTCAATTAGAAAATGTAATTAATAATTTTAAAATGTGCATTATTGTTTTTAAAATGCTCTTACCTTTGTTTTTATTTTGGCAGGATTTCCAAGATCGCACCAGGGCATTTATGTGTCTTTCTCCCCAAGTTCCATTGTGAGCTGAACCCTATCGAGCATGTGTGGTGTCAGTGCAAGAAGAATACCAGAAGTTATGCCAACGGGACCATCACCAGGCTAAGGAAGATTGTACCCGAGTCATTCTCCCTTGTAACCTGTGAGAGTATTGGACGTTTCTTTGCGAAGTGTAGAGATTACGAACAAGCCTATGACGAAGGTCATACCTGTGACAGCATGGATGAAGTGATTAAAAATTACAAATCACACAGGAGAGTGAAAGGAGTAACGTAGGGCATGCAGCACAATAGTATTCTTTTATTTAAATTTCTTTCAACCGGCTCTTTTCAGAGCCACCACCAACCAAAAGATTTCACTTTTCGAGTTGTTAGCTAGGGTACTAGCCTCTGTTGCATATGATCATCAGCATGTGATTAGTGGGAGACTGGTAATCTTCTACAACTTGAGGTTGTGATGGTAAATGTACTTGGTAGCTCACGTATGGAGAGGACTGGCTCTATGTTGCACTCGTTATGTCAGGTAGTCTAGCTGTATTAGTTATGTTGCCGTACACACTTTTTTCTTTCGTCGTAGTACTCGCATGTGCCTTTTGTTTCGTTTACGTATCAGCATGTGCCGTTTTTGTCGATGTATTGTTTGAGTTTTGTGTCTGGTGTCTGGTGATTGTTGCTGTTGTAATGGTGGAGTCATAATTAAATCAGCTAAGTTACAGTCTGTAAATCTTGATGGTTGTGTCTCAGTACCGTCAACTGTATATTGTAAGTCACGTGGGATTTCATTTTGCTCACAGTCGTCTATGTATTTATCTAATGGTGGTGTCATATTAAAATCTTCTGTTTGGGAATTGTCTGGCGTTGAAGTTATAGGCATTGTTCTGCCAGAGTCATGTTCAGCTTCGTCAAATGTATGATGAGAGTCACTGTCGAAGTCTGAAATTGTGTAGGGGCAAGCTTGTTGAAAGGGGCTAGAGTATTGGGAGTTATTATTGTCACTGTTAGTATGTTCACTGTTAATGTCTGTGTGACTGTGGTCTTCGTTACAGTACGTATCAACAAGTTCTCTGTTTTCTTCTATGTCTTTGGTGCTTGAGTTGACGTCAGCGTGATTGTCTGGTAATGTTGCACAACTGTATGTCAAGTTAGTACAACACAGAGCACTCATTACCTCTCCTACCGTACTCTGGTAGCCACAGATAGTCACCCTGATTGAGCACACTCTATTTCCATAGGATCCAGAGTAGCCCAATCGGGTGACACCATGCAAATACTTCAGTATACACCGGTGTATAACATAAGGATAACTTTGTTATACAGATGAGAAACACCAGGGTCACTCATCTAGTATACACCAGTGTTTCTCCTGTGTATAGGTACCGGTTTACACAGGTGTGTATAACATTGATATAACAAAAGTATACTACTGGTGTAAACCATATGTAAACCATATGTATACCATATGTATAACTTAAGTATATCAAAAGTATACTACATATGTATAACTTAAGTATATCAGAAGTATACTACATGCGTAAACCATATGTAAACCATATGTATACTATATGTATAACTTAAGTATATCAAAAGTATACTACACTGGTTATAACAATAGTAGACAGCCTGCGTATATCTTTCATATTGCCAATGTATTTCAAATATTTATCATATGTAAAACAAAAGTATAATGACCACAAAAAAAGCGATTTTGCACCATAAAAATTTTGAAACATAATGAAAAACAACAAAAAAGAAATCACTTCGTCCAATAAAAATAAAGATTTTGCGTGAATATTGTTCGATCTTTGTCATCACTGCATGGCGGTGAAAAAGGTACTTCATACTTGACGCTTGCCATCCTTTTCCCGATATAAATCTTTCAGATAGTATTCACAACATATACAGTGTCCCCTTCAAAATTCTGAACACATAAACACACACAAAATGAAATTGCATTAGACTACACTAAAACCTAACTTAAAATTAAGACAAATAATTATACTACGCATAATCTAATAAATATTTAGTCGGCGAGCGAGCGAGACACTTATAGAGGTAGCACAATAGAAAATCGGGGATGTTTGTTTATTTATAAATGTTTGGATGTACATATGTCATTTTGTACTTTGACCTTCTCGTATTTTTGTGTTAGCTCGTTGTTCGACCCCGACCCAAACTTCACTGAACAGAATCCTTTGGTTTAGCAATCATTACCCGTATCATCCTAAAAATTGAATTGTTTACCGCTCTGAATAGGTCCACAATAATTATATTAGTTGAATACAGAGAAGTGTCCACAATATACTAGTTTAATATGGAAAATGTCCACAATATTAGTTTAATATATAAAAAAGGGTCCACAAAATTATAAGTTTGATACGGAAAAGCGTTCACAATATATTACTTCAATATGGAAAAGTGTCCACAATATTATATTACTTCAATATGGATAGAGGTCCACAATCTATCTGTACAATACGGAAAAGGGTCCACAATACATTAGTCAACACGGAATAGTGTATTAGTCAATAAGAAAAAGGGTCCATAATATTATATTAGTTAAATATGGAAAAAGGTCCACAATATATACGTTCAATATGGAAAAGGGTCCACAATACATTAGTTCAGTACGGAAAAGTGTCCACAATATATTAGTTCAACATGGGAAAAGGTCCACAATATATAAGTTCAATATGGAACAGGGTCCACAATACATTAGTTCAATATGGAAAAGGGTTCACAATACATTAGTCAATACGGAAGTGTCCACAATACATTAGTTTAGTTCAATAAGGAAAAGGGTCCATAATATATCCGTTCAATATTGAAAGAGGTCCACAATATATATGTTCAATATGGAAAAGGGTCCACAATACATTAGTTCAATATAGAAAATGGTCCATAATACATTAGTTCAGTATGGAAAAGTTAGTTCAATAAGGAAAAGTTAGTTCAATATGGAAAAGTTAGTTCAACATGGGAAAAGGTCCACAATACATTAGTCAATACGTAAAAGTGTCCGCAATAAATTAGTTCAATACGGAAAAGGGTCCACAATACATTAGTCAATACAGAAGTGTCCACAATACATTAGTTTAATAAGGAAAAGGGTCCACAATATATTAGTTCAATATGGATTGTGGTCCACAATATATCTGTTCAATATGGAAAAGGGTCCACAATACATTTGTTCAATACGGAAAAGGGTCCACAATATATCCGTTCAATATGGAACAGGGTCCACAATATATCCATTCAATATGGAAAAGGATCCACAATACATTAGTTCAATATGGAAAAAAGGTTCACAATATATAAGTTCAATTAGAGGTCCACAAAATATCTGTTCAATACGGGAAAGAGTCCACAATACATCAGTCAATACGGAAAGTGTCTACAATATATCATTCAATGTGGAAAAGGGTCCACAATAAATTAGTTCAATAAGGAAAAGGGTCCACAATATATTAGTTCAATACTGAAAAGTGTCCACAAAAAATTAGTTCAATATGGAAAAGGGTCCACAATACATTAGTCAATACGGAAGTATCCACAATACATTAGTTCAATAAGGAAAAGGGTCCACAATATTATATTACTTCAATATGGAAGTGTCCACAATATTACTTCAATATGGATAGAGGTCCACAATATATTAGTTCAATATGGATTGTGGTCCACAATATATCCGTTCAATATGGAACAGGGTCCACAATACAATAGTTCAATAAAGAAGTGTCCACAATACATTAGTTCAAAATGGAAAAAGGTCCACAATATATTACTTCAAAATGGATAGAGGTCCACAATATATCTGTTCAATACGGAAAAGGTACGGAATAAATTAGTTAATACGGAAAGTGTCCACAATATATTATTCAATGTAGAAAAGGGTCCACAATATATTAGTTCAATAAGAAAAAGTGTTCACAATACATTAGTTCAACATGGAAAAAAGGTCCACAATATATTAGTTCAATGTGGAAAAAGGTCCATAAATACAGTAGTCAATACGGAAAGTGTCTACAATATATTATTCAATGTGGAAAAGGGTCCACAATATATTAGTTCAATATGAGAAAAGGTCCACAATATATTAGTTCAATACAGAAAAGTGTCCACAATACATTAGTTCAATAAGGAAAGGGTCCACAATATAATAGTTCAATACTGAAAAGTGTCCACAATACATTTAGTTCAATATGGGAAAAGGTCCACAATATATCCGTTCAATATGAAAAAGGGTCCACAATACATCAGTTCAATATGGAAAAGGGTCCATAATACATTAGTTCAATACAGAAAATGGTCCATAATACATTAGTTCAATATGGAAAAGTTAGTTCAACATGGGAAAAGGTCCACAATACATTAATTTATTGCGGACATAGTTCAATACGGAAAAGGGCCCACAATACATCAGTCAATACAGAAGTGTCCACAATACATTAGTTCAATAAGGAAAAGGGTCCACAATATATTAGTTTAAAATGGAACAGGGTCCACAATACATTAGTTCAATACGGAAAAGGGTCTACAATATATTGGTTCAATATGGAAGTGTCCACATTAGTTCAATACGGAAAAGGGTCTACAATATATTAGTTCAATATGGAAGTGTCCACAATATATCTGTTCAATACGGAAAAGGGTCCACAATACATTTGTTCAATACGGAAAAGGGTCCACAATACATTAGTTCATTATGGAAAAAAGGTTCACAATATATAAGTTCAATTAGAGGTCCACAAAATATCTGTTCAATACGGGAAAGAGTCCACAATAAATTAGTTCAATACTGAAAAGGGTCCACAATATATTAGTTCAATATGGGAAAAGGTCCACAATACATTAGTCAATACGGAAAAGTGTCTACAATATATCAATGTGGAAAGGGTCCACAATATATTAGTTCAATGTGGAAAAAGGTCCACAATATATAAGTTCAATACGAAAAAGGGTCCATAATACAGTATTCAATACGGAAAGTGTCTACAATATATTATTCAATGTGGAAAAGGGTCCACAATATATCAGTTCAATATGGGAAAAGGTCCACAAATAATTTAGTTCAATAAGGAAAAGTGTCCACAATAATATATTAGTCAACATGGAAAAGTGTCCACAATATATTAGTTCAATAAGGAAAAGGGTCCACAAAAGGTCCATAATATATAAGTTCAATATGGGAAAAGGTCCACAAAACCAATATGGGAAAAGGCCGACAATTATATAAGTTCAATATGGAATAGGGTCAACAATACATTAGTTCAATATGAAAAAGGGTCCACAATAAATTAGTTCAATATGGAAAAGGGTCCACAATAAATTAGTTCAATAAGGAAAAGGGTCCATAATACATTAGTCAATACGGAAAAGTGTCCACAATATATTAGTTCAATAAGGAAAAGGGTCCACAAACTATTAGTTCAATACAGAAAAGTGTTCACAATACATTAGTTCAATATGGAAAAGGGTCCACAATAAATTAGTTCAATATGGAAAAGTGTCCACAATAAATTAGTTCAATAAGGAAAAGGGTCCACAATATATTAGTCAATACGGAAAAGTGTCTACAATAGCTATATTAGTTCAATAAGGAAAAGGATCCACAAAATATTAGTTCAATATGGAACAGGGTCCACAATACATTAGTTCAATACAGAAAAGTGTTCACAATACATTAGTTCAATATGGAAAAAAGGTCCACAATGTATTAGTTCAATGTTGAAAAAGGTCCACAATATATAAGTTCAATAAGGAAAAGGATCCACAAAATATTAGTTCAATATGGAACAGGGTCCACAATACATTAGTTCAATACAGAAAAGTGTTCACAATACATAAGTTCAATATGGAAAAAAGGTCCATATAATATTAGTTCAATGTTGAAAAAGGTCCACAATATATAAGTTCAATACGGGAAAGAGTCCATAATACAGTAGTCAATACAGAAAGTGTCTACAATATATTATTCAATGTGGAAAAGGGTCCACAATACATTAGTTCAATATGGGAAAGGGTCCACAATACATTAGTCAATACGGAACAGGGTCCACAATAAATTAGTTCAATAAGGAAAAGGGTCCACAATATATTAGTTCAATACGGAAAAGGGTCTACAATATATTAGTTCAATATGGAAGATATCCGTTCAATATAGAAGGGTCCACAATACATTAGTTCAATACTGAAAAGGGTCCACAATATATCTGTTCAATATGGGAAAGAGTCCACAACATATTAGTCAATACGGAAAAGTGTCCACAATAAATTAGTTTAATAAGGAAAAGGGTCCATAATATATTAGTTCAATACTGAAAAGGGTCCTCAATATATTAGTTCAATATAGGAAAATGTCCACAATACATTAGTCAATACGGAAAAGTGTCTACAATATATTATTCAATGTGGAAAGGGTCCACAATATATTAGTTCAATATGGGAAAAGGTCCACAATATATAAGTTCAATATGGAAGTGTCCACAATATATCCGTTCAATATGGAAAAGTGTCCACAATATATTAGTTCAACATGGGAAAAGGTCCACAATTAAATTAGTTCAATAAGGAAAAGGGTCCACAATACATTAGTCAATACGGAAAAGTGTCCACAATATATTAGTTCAATACAGTAAAGGGTCCACAATATATTACTTCAATATGGATAGAGGTCCACAATATATTAGTTCAATAAGGAAAAGGGTCCACAATATATCCATTCAATATGGATCGGGGTCCACAATACATTATTAGTTCAATACGGGAAAGGGTCCACAATATATTAGTTCAATATGGGAAAGGTCCACAATATATTAGTCAATACGGAAAAGTGTTCACAATACATTAGTTCAATAAGGAAAAGTGTCCACAATATTACTTCAATGTGGATAGAGGTCCACAATATACTAGTTCAATAAGGAAAAGGGTCTACAATATATTAGTTCAGTACAGAAAAGTGTCCACAATAATTTAGTTCAATAAGGAAAAGGGTCCACAATATATTAGTTCAATACCGAAAAATGTCCACAATATATAAGTTCAATATGGAACAGGGTCCACAATACATTAGTTCAATAAGGAAAAGGGTCCACAATATATCAGTTCAATACCGAAAAATGTCCACAATATATAAGTTCAATATGGAACAGGGTCCACAATACATTAGTTCAATAAGGAAAAGGGTCCACAATATATTAGTTCAATACCGAAAAATGTCCACAATATATAAGTTCAATATGGAACAGGGTCCACAATACATTAGTTCAATAAGGAAAAGGGTCCACAATACATTAGTTCAATAAGGAACAGGGTCCACAATATATTAGTTCAATACAGAAAAGTGTCCACAATACGTTAGTTCAATATGGAAAAAAGGTCCACAATATATAAGTTCAATACGGAAAAGGGTCCATAATACAGTAGTCAATACGGAAAGTGTCTACAATATATTATTCAATGTGGAAAAGGGTCCATTAGTTCAATATGGGAAAGGGTCCACAATACATTAGTCAATACGGAAAAGTGTCCACAATAAATTAGTTCAATAAGGAAAAGGGTCCACAATATATTAGTCAATACGGAAAAGTGTCTACAATAGCTATATTAGTTCAATAAGGAAAAGGGTCCACAAAATATTAGTTCAATATGGAACAGGGTCCACAATACATTAGTTCAATACAGAAAAGTGTTCACAATACATTAGTTCAATATGGAAAAAAGGTCCACAATATATTAGTTCAATGTGGAAAAGTGTTCACAA
>WLWD01002895.1_pt1 | contig 24277 bp, 16 predicted proteins | sample 6712731 | NCBI WGS metagenome assembly WLWD01 (sample SAMN12718690, study PRJNA576275) | sponge metagenome | isolation source: marine sponge | host: Mycale hentscheli | place: New Zealand: South Island, Marlborough, Capsize Point | collected 2014-11-01 | reverse complement strand
TGACATTATTTAATATCTCGCGAACTAGATTTTTTTTGTGGCCCTAAAGTGGCCGGTGGTAAACACGTCAATTTAATCAGCTAGAAATATTTATTTTTCACACAAAAAAACAGGAAGCAGTAGTTTATAAGTTTTGAAGCTTCTCATACCTAAAACCACACTAATATAAGTTAAAAACGCCTGCATTATATTCCCTATATAAATTCAAGTTTATAATACAGTAAATATTTTAAACTATTGAAATTGGGAGACTAAGGACTAGACTTTCTTAAAATACCACAAACTGTACCCTTTAAATCATTAGCATCATCTTCACTAAGAGAGTTAAAGAACAAGGAAGCTCTATACATAGGTGGAGAAAAATAAATTTACCTGGGGGGGGGGGGGCAAACTCAACTCCTATTTAACACTGTGATAGTAAGGTTGGTATTAATTAAAACAAAACACGAGTCAAATTTTAGTGATCAAAAACAAGTGATATATAGCTAAATTTTAGTATGCATCACAATAATTCTTTCTAAGAATCTTGCCTGTCATATTTTTATAATGTGAATGCAGAGTCATTAAGTTTTCAAATTTTGTTGAGTAAGGTTAATTGAAGGTAGCTATATCTTGAGTCGTAGAGTTTAAAAGGTTCGTTCAGCTGTAGTGGTTATTACTACTACAATGAGAAAATGTTCAACATTTTTTTTCACTTTATTAAGTTAACAACAGAAATAGCACTTATTGATATCACATAGAGTCCCTGATAAATGTATACACAAGTTAGGAATCCCACTTAGACCCATTGTTTCCGATCACCATCTTATAATTTATCAAAGTTCATATCAACAATGATATCTCCATTGTTTGGTAAGACACAATCATACATAAATAATTCAACAATTTCATGCAAACAGTTAATGGTGTGTGATTGAGATCTGATGAAATGATGGTGAGTTTTGATGTGTCTTCCCCATTCACTAATGTTCCAATAGATGAGGCAGTGTCTGTGATCAGAGATAAGCTCCAGAATGATGAAAGTCTAGATGAGAGAACATGTCTTTATCCTAGTGTGTCACAGAATTATTAGAGGTCTGACTTAAATCAACTTACTTTAGGTATAATGAAAACAGTTATGAGCAAGTAGCATTAGACTATGCTCCGGTGTATTATGGAAGAGATGTAGATGACACCCTTTGAATAGTGAGACGGGAAGTAAAAAAAAATTGTTAGAACATTAAACTATGTATAAATTCACCATGGAATCAGAACAAAATGGTAAGCTATATTTTCTGGATTGTTTATTGGAGAGTACAGAAAACCTGTACACACAGACATACTTTCATTTTAATTGAGTCCCACCATCCTAATCATAGAGAGGAATTGTCAGATACTTGTATCAGAGAGTTAGGAGAGTAACTAATATGAGTGATAATTTGAAGGAAGAATAGAAACACCTACACAAAGTACAAATGGTTATGATAACATTAGGGCAGGCTCTAAAGAGTTACCTTATAGAGATCACACAGATACTGAAAAAGAGAAAGTTTAATTCTTTCTATGCCTTACATATTAGGATTGAATGAGAGTATTCAGAGAGTGTGTCAAAACGGCATTTAAGTCAAGTAGGACACTAAGACCACATTTTACTAAAGTCAAGGATACTATACCCATCAGCACAGAGCCATCATAGTGTACAGTATACCCTGCAGTTGTGATATAGAGGTGAAACCACAAGGTAGATAGAGCCAGTAAAAATCGTGAGTTAAAGATTAATAAAGCTATACACACACACTAGACAGCAATAACTTTAACAGAGACAAAGGTTTATAGCTTCCAGGACGCTGGCTACCTATGCTGAGTAGTGAAAATCACCCTTCGGACACGATAAACTGTAAATGTACCTTCCAATTCTTGCTGCTTCTATCATATTTATTGTATCACCATGGAGACCCCTGAAAAGGACTTTACAAGAAGTCTAATGTTGGGTGGCTGATAAAAAAAAAACAATGTTTGCTATTATTATAATTATTTGAGCTGATAATGACCATATTACTGAAAGAAGAAACTCTCTCTGCAATCTGGTCACTATTCACTCTGCACTTAATTTCTGCAGGTTATAATTTAATTCATTAAGTATTTTGTATTATGTATTAATTTTTTTACTTATTTTTTGCCTCTTCTAAGTCAATGCAGCAAAGTCAGGAACTTCAAGATTGGTTATTGAAGACTTTGAAAAGAGAAAAAGAATTGTAGCTGCCTCTCATGATTTGAGTCATTTTGGACTCCATCGAACCAATGACATAGTATCAAGCAAATATTACTGGCCTGGTCTTTTCACTGATGTTAAAAAATATGTAAGTATATAATATGTACACCTAACTCAGGATCTGATACAATAATGGTGGGAGGCAATATTATTCGAGGGTAGGGTGATTCAGTTTTAGATTTGATATGATGTCTTGTATTCCTTAGGTTGACTCGTGTGACCGTTGTCAACGTCAAAATAAGCTCAATAAATCAGTGGGCACACTCCACCCTATTCCTGTAACATCGAAGCTTTTTTATCAGGTTGGAATGGACTTAATCGGCCCGCTCCCAGAAACTGCACGAGGTAACAAGTACATTGTTACTTTAACGGATTATTTTTCTAAGTGGGCAGAAGCAGCTCCTCTTCCCTCTAAACACGCAGCAGGCATCTGCAAATTCATATATTCGGTATTGTATTTTTTGTTTTTTGCTTACTTCTCTGATAAGTTTATTTTCTTTGTAGTTTATGTGCAGATTTGGTTGCCCTCAGGTTTTGATCACCGACCAAGGAAGGGAGTTTATAAATGAATTATCCAATGAGCTTTATTCAATCACAAGAACTCGTCACAAAATAACCAGTGCTTACCACCCGCAGGTAAGCTAGAGTGTAATTAAATATTTGAAATTGTTTGAGACTTATCAAATTGCATGAAAGTATTCAATTTAACTAATACTTTGCTGTTAAACTATACTATACTAAAGCTAAACTTTGCAATTATTGTTGGAGGTAACAAATGGCATGAATTATTTAACCTGTGCATGATTTTACAGAACTTCAGTAGCAGTAATAATGGCAGATTATGAGTTTAAACTAGATTAACACTTCAGTTTAATCTCTTTTAGTCAATTATAGCTACCTACAGTACTTCAATACTATAAAAATAAAATATTACATAAAAATGTTATACAATTGGCAAAGCAAAGTTAAATAAAATGAAGTGAAGAAAATATCAGTGGTACTTTTAGTATGCTCATATAATAAACTTATAATAAACTGATTGGTTTTTCGTGTATGAATTAGAATGTATAATCAGTAAGCAATTTATTAAATGCTAAAGCAACCACTGGTATCACTAACTTCGTTTTTTTTTTAATTAGGACAGGAATATTCATGTAATATATATATATATTATATATTATATATATATATATATATATATATTATTGATTCTGTAGACAAATGGGCTCACTGAGCGTTTTAATCAAACCCTGTGTCGTTGTCTGCCTAAACTTTGTAATCAAGAGCAAAATAATTGGGATGATAATATAGACAGTGTACTTATGGGTTACAGAGCTTCTTTTCAAAGTTCAATTCAGCACTCGCCATACTTCATGCTCTTTCAGCAGCACATGAGATTGCCAATTGACAATGATGTTAAAATATCAGAAGAAGAATGCAAGGATGAGGTTCAGCTTGACATTTTTATGACATCATTAATGGAATCAAGAAAGAAAGTGTTTAGTGATGCTGAGCTGAGTATTATCAAAGCTCAAGAAAAACAAAAGAATTTGTACGATAAAAAGCATGAAGTAGCAACAATTGAAATAGGATCTGATGTACTTTTGCAGAATACTGCACAAAAACAGCGGAAAGGGGGCAAGCTAGAGTCAGCATGGCTTGGGCCTTATGTGATTTCCAGGAGTTTGGGTAAGGGCCTATACGAATTGTCGAAGAATGGTAAAGTGATAAAAAATAAGGCTAATATTGGTCGGCTGAAATTGTATAGAAAGAGAACATTTGAAGAGATAGACTTTAGTACTAAATCTGAAGACAGAACAACAGGTAAGAGCAGTGAAGATAATAAGAGTAGGATATCAGAAGACGGTGAAACTATGATTCCAATACCTGCACATTGTGAAGATGACAAGTGGAAGTCAGCGGAGAAAGAAGAAGAAGAAACTGTGATAGAAGTAGGACCTGAATCAAGAGAGGAAGGAATAAATATTGAGAAGTTGGAAAAAGAAGAACTAAAGATTGCAATGGAAGAGAAAGCAATGAAGGTTAGGTGTTCAGTGGAGGAAGGAATGGAGATTGCAAGGTCACAAGAAGAAATTGTAATTGAAACGGGCTGTAATAAATCGAAGGAAGAAAAAAGTATTGAACGATTAGAAGAGGAAGTAAAGATCACAATGGTAGAAGTGAAACCAGTAAAGTTGATATCTTCAGAGGAGCAAGGAACAATGATGAGAAATTCAAAAGTGAAGGAAATGTGGTATGAAAATTATGATGTTATTAGTGGTAATCAAGAACCTCAGAAGAAAAAAGTGAAACATCTTGATGCAGAAATAAACGACAGTAATGGAAAAGATGCTGGGAAATATTGGATTGAAACTCTTCTTTTATTTAAAACAGATAAAGAGAACCTTCAGAATGGTGGCTGGTTAAGTGATGCACATGTTTATGCGGCATCAAAGTTGTTAAAAAATCAATACCCAACTCAAAATGGTCTCTTGTCACCATTACCATTATACCATAATTTAGTTTGGAAATCATCAAATACAGATTTCATACAAATTATAAATGTCTGTGGTCATCATTGGGTTTGCGCATCTAACATAGGATGTCCACCTAATAGTTGCTGTGTGTATGACAGTTTGTATCCCAACTATTCTACAAGTTTAACAAATCAGTTGGCAGCAATAATGAAAACTCCTGAAGATTCTTTTGTGGTCAAGTATATGAATGTTCAACAACAAGCTGGAGCGAATGATTGTGGGCTTTTCGCAATTGCATTTGCAGCTGCTTTGTGCAATAACAAGGACCCTTCTTAATACACTTTTAATCAGACTCGTATGAGAAAGCATTTAAGTTTGTGTTTCGAAAAGGGAATGATATCTGACTTTCCTTCATGCCACAGAGAACGTCGTCACACCACTGCCATTGTAAGCTCGAAGAAAATAGCCGTTTATTGCACGTGTAGACTTCCTTGGGGAAAAGATATAACACAATTTGGTGGATTGGCACAGTGCAGACATTGTCGCAATTGGTTTCATCAGAAATGTGCGAATATACCAAGAGAGGTTTTCGAGATATCATCTTGTTTATGGAAATGTTTATCTTGTAAACACGTCTGAACTTCACTATTGTTGACTTTGAAGTGTGTATAATGACTATTATTTTTTGTTTTATCTAATAAAGTGTAAACTATGGGGTGAATATAGCAGTTTTTTTTTTACTTTACAGCTCAATGATAGCTAGCTAGCTATAATAAGTTTGCACTTTAACATCTTGCTCAACTTGAAGCTAAAGTTTGTATCTGAATACCATAGCTACTTACTATCTAAAATAACCATTTCATCAGATAAATCTAAATGTTCATATTAGAAAAATAAAAATATTCAGAAAAAAGATAACATATATTTAAACAAAAATCATCTAGAAAAAAAAAGAACAAGTGGATTGCATAGCCATACATTTTCCTTATGATAGAAGACATACATAGCTGATGGGGTAGTGAAGTGGGGTATACATAGCTACATACTGAGGTTATTAATTGATTCTTATCTCTTTTCGTCGCTGTAGTCTCTTTTAGTCTTTTTATTCGCTTCTTAGTGTTTTTATACTCTTCTTAGTCTCTTTTGGCTCTTCTAGGGTCTTAATGTCTACTAGCCTCTTCAGTCTTTCAGTCTCTTCATATTCTCTTCAATTTCTTTAGTCCCTTTTAGTCTTTTTTCTCTTCTTACTTAGTCTTTTTAGATATGAAAGACATGTGAATGGAAGTTGATATTCAGTGCAATTTGTTAGGATTCATATCCGAATAATGGATTCATAATATTCAAGAATTATCCCATTATAGCTATAATGATATAAAACTACATTACAGAACTGAAAAGACTAATAAACTGAAAGATACTGAAGAGACTAGAAGTGAAGTAGAATGGAAAAGACTAAAAAAAACTAGAGAGACTAAAGAGACTAGACGAGTAGAAAGAGACTAGACAAAACTAAAGAAACTAGAAGAGATTAAAAAATGAATGAACTAATGAAACTAAAAAGACTAGAGATACTGAAGAGACTAGAAGATAATAAAGAGAACAAGAGAGAAGAGACTGGGAGTAGTTAAAGGGACTAGGAGAGACTAAAGAGACAAAAAAACTAAAGAGACTAGAAGAGAATAAAGAGACTAATGAAACTAAAAGGGACTAAAAGACTATAGAAGAGACTAAAGGGGTGAAAAAACTAAAGAAACTAGAAGAGATTCAAAGACTGGAATAGATTAAAGAGACTAAAGGAGGCTAAGGCTAAAGAGACTGGAAAAGACTAAGATACTAAAAGAGACTAAAGAAATTAGAAGAGACTAGAGACTTAAAGAGAATAAAGAGACTAGGAAAGCTAGACTAATAAGACTATATAGAAGAGACTAAAGAGAATAAAGTGACTAAAGAGGCTAAGAGATTAAAGAGAAAGAACAGACTACACAAAGACTGGGAGAAAAGCTAAAAGTGACTAAAGAGACTAGAAGAGATAAAGAAATTAGGAAGATAATATGACACTAAAAGAAACTAACGAGACTAATAATATGACAAAGAGACTAAGAGACAAAAGAAAATTGAAAAGATTAAAGAGACCAAGAGAAGACCTTTACTTTTCTACTTTTCTGTTAGGCATGAAAAATGTATCAGTATCAGCTGAGTAGACTGGTTATTAAGTTTAGGCAGTGGAATCATAAGCAATTGTTGGTAACTATTTCAACGCGGTAACTATTCAAACTATTGTACCACCCCAACAGAGTTCACACTCTTGTTTGAGATAAAAAAAAAGGATAAAGAGACAAGAACAGAGGAGACCAAGAAGAGAATGAAGAGACTATAAAAAGACATAGAAGAGACTAGAAAAGGCTATAGAGACTAGACAATACTGAAGAAACTAAAGAGAATAGGAGAGACTAGAGAGAGTAAAAGAGATTAAAATGACTCGAAGATATACTTAAGAAATTAGAAGAGACTAAGAACATTAGAATTAAAAAGAGACTATAAGAAATTACTAGATATGACAAAAAAGACAAATAAAGAACTAATTTTTCAGCTTGTGCCAAAAGTCAATATGCATGAAAACTTGGTTACTTTTTATTCTCTTCTTGTCTCTTTCATTTCTTAAAGTCTCATCATACTCTTTAGTCTTTTTGTCTTCTATTTTTTTCTAGTCTCTTAGCTATGTCAGTCTCATCTAGTCTCTTTAGTCTCTTGTAGTCTTTTAGCTTCTTTAGTCTCTAGTCTCTTCTAATTTCTTTAGTCTTTTTTAGTATCTTAGTCTCTAGATACTTAGTCTCTTTGTCATATTAGTCTCGTTAGTATCATATTATCTTCTTAATTTCTTTATCTCTTCTAGTCTCTTTAGTCACTTCTAGCTTTTCTCCCAGTCTCTGTGTAGTCTGTTCTTTCTCTTTAATCTCTTAACCTCTTTAGTCACTTTATTCTCTTTAGTCTCTTCTAGTCTTATTAGTCTAGCTTTCCTAGTCTCTTTATTCTCTTTAAGTCTCTTTAGTCTCATCTAGACTATTTAGTGTCTTCCACTCTCTTTAGTTTCTTTACAGCCTTGTCTGTCTCTTCAATCACTTAAGTCTATAAGTCTCTCTTAGTCTCTTTAGTCTCATCTAGTTTCTTTAGTCTCTTCTAGGTCTTTGAATCTCTCTTAGTCTCTTTTTGTTTCATCTAGTCTCTTTTAGTTTCTTCAGACTCTTTTGGTTTCTTCTAATTTATCTTTCAGTCTCTTCTAGTTACTTTTAGTCTCTTAAGTTTCTAGTCCCTTTTAGTCTCTTCTAGTTTCTTTATTTTTCTTCAGTCTTTTTAGTCTCTCTTAGCCTATATATTCTCTGCTTAGTCTCATTAGACTCTTTTATCATCTTTAGTATCTTATAATCCCTTTAGTAGCTTCTGTTCTCTTCAATCTTTTGTGGTCTCATTGGTCTATTCTAGTCTCTTCTCTCTTTTGTCTACTAACATCTTTTAGGTACCACTCAGAAGGCTGACTTACTAGTCAGAGCTGGCTGATTCCTTCCCCTTATTACTGCCATTAGCTTACGACTATTTCAAAGGCTGCGCACAGCTTTCTCGGACAGCATACCAGGGGATACCTATATTTTCGAAGGGATACCCATATTTCTCGTAAATATGGGTATGGGGGTACCTATATTTGCGGAAATATGGGTGCGGGGGTAACCATTTTTCCGGAAATATGGGTATGCGGGATACCCATTTTTGGGGATACCCATTTTTACGTGACACCGGTTGGCTTCTCCGAATTTTTAAAAATAGTTACTTTATAGCTAGAACCTTCAGATTGCATACACAGGTGCCCAATGCATTGGAGAAGCATCTAAAATAGCTTTCAGCCAGGACTGTTCCGACAGTACCTCACAGCAGTTGCGTTTATTTCTTCCTCGGCAAAAAATAAAAACATCGGTTCCGTCGAATTTTAAAAAAAGTTACCTTCTTCACAGCAGCTTCATTTATGGATCGAGTCATCTCCAGAGCTTTGTAGAAGCAGCGAAAAATTGCTTGAGCTCAGTAGCCTTCCATAACACATTGAAACAACCGCTTCTTTGCCGACCAAGACTTTGCGGTTTGACTTACTGTCTTCTCCATTTTTTATAAAATCGCCAGTTCAACTGGGGACCTCCCTATTACGTACAGTCAGTCTTAGCGCTTATTACATCATAGGAAAAAAGTGAGCGTGTCGTGTGACCTCGGTAACTATGCAAAAAAAAAATTTTTTTCAAAGTCATTTTTTGGAAGATGGCGTCTACAAGTTACAATGCGGTGCAAGTTTTAGACTTGCTCGATGCTGACTTTAGCGACTCAGGATCAAGCGGAGAGAAGGGAGACGACATCTAGGGCTATAGGAGGCCCTGTATCAGGGTTGGTGGACCAGACCCCGTCAACTCTGATACTGAAAATGGGAGTCAAGAAGATGATCGAGGTAAGCTTGTCTTTCTCTTGTCTTACTCTTGAAAAATAGCAAGCTTCTGTTGTGGAAAGGACTTATTTATAGCTATATTGAGATAGAGTATGCTGTTTAGCTATAATATATATATATTTCATTGAGTTTTGAGATTTGAAAGTGGCTTGTGGTTTTTTGAACAAATTCAAATTTTCAAAAAAATTTAAAAAAGTTTTTACCACATATACTACTAGGACCAGATGTGAATGCAGTCACCGACCTCGATTACGCAGATGAGGCGACAGGAGCAGAGTCTTCCAGTAATGAAGGAGAGGATACTGGACCTGAGTCTTCCAATGATGAAACACGAATAGGCAGCAGGTTCCAGTGATGAAGAAGAGGAAGTGGCTCCTCCTGCTCCGAGTTCTGGACGTCCTCGCGGTCGGAGAAGGCGGGAACCGAAGAACAAGAGTCGGGTGGATGAGGTAGGGGGAGAGTGGAAGAAAGAGGACAACACACCCATTGATATTCCATAATCTTTTGTGTGAAGGACCACAGACTTTGATATTTGTGGCTGCTCCCCCCCCCCCCTACCCCTGAACATCCCAAAATTTGTAATATGTATTGTTATTGTCGTTGTCGTTGTCTGTGTTTTTGTGGTGTTGTAGTGGAGCTTCACACTCGATGTATATGTGTGTGCGTGGAGTTGAAATGTTATTCTGGCGCTTCCAGATCTAACCGGGGAGGGAACGAACTCGGGGGGGGGGGGTCTTTTCCAATCGGGGCTACTATGCCCATGTAAGTTGAATTTCATGTATGTGTGTGTGTGTGTACACCAGTCAATTTATATTATACATTTATTTTTATGATCTGTATTCACCTGTATCTTCTTTTTTCTAGTGTGTGTGTGTGTGTGCTTGCGTGCATTTGTGGAATGAGAGAGAGCAACCGTGGACAAACAGTATGTGGCACTTCCGTATACAACCTGGGAGGGAACTCTGGATCTTTTTGGATCGTGACTACTATGCCTATGTAAGTTGAATTTCATGTGTGTGTGTGTGTACACCAGTCAATTTATGTATAATAAATTATACATTTTATTTTTATGATCTGTATTCACCTGTAGCTTCTTTTTTCTTGTGTGTGTGTGTGCACGTGCGTGCATTGGTGGAAAGAGAGAGAGAGATCAACCATGAACAAACCGTATGTGGCACTTCCGGATCCAACCTGGGAGAGAACGAACTCGGGGGGGTCTTTTTCGGTCTGTGACATCATCCATGCTGGGTAAGTTCATTTCAACTTACTGATATTTGGGTGTCCAGTTGGGGGTGGGGGGGAGGGGGGTTATGGCACAAGAATGGCGGTGAAAAGCAATGATGGGGGGGGGGCAATTCAGCGAGGCCAGCTGTTGTGTTACAAATATCATTGTTGTCCGTGTTTTTTTGGTATTGTATGGAGGTTCCGGATCCTAACCTGGGAGGGATCGTTCAGTATGTGACACGTAGAATTCCACGTGTGTGCTTGTACTGCTTTTCATTTTCAAATTACACTTTCTCAATACAACGGTGATTGTTTATCTCATGGACAGTGTGGAGTATACATACCAGGGGTTCATACAGTGGGAGGCTAGCCCTGGGATCCCCACCTAGAATTTTGGGAGTTGAATAGAAATAACAGTTTGGAAGCATTTATTTTTGGTCTGATATTGTATCCCATTATGTTCCTATCATTACTGAGCCGTTTAGAGCATAGGATCGAACACTGATCATCAGTGTGAAGTATAGACTCTTATGCAAATATGTGCATCAAAGTAGTGTAGGTTCCAAAAAATGAGTGTGGCGAAGTACACTCGGAGCCCCCCCCCCCTCCTCCCCCCCAAACAAAAATCCTGTCTGAAACCGCATACAATACATCATAAAGTTGCAATTATATAGGAGCATGAATAATTTGTTGTTTGTATTACAAATATCTTTGTTGTCTGTGTTTTTGTGTATATGAAATTGTTTTGTATAGTGGAGCTCGACGTCCGATGGCATATGTTCCTTGTGGACACTCATAGATGTCTCCTATATTATCACAATCAGCACCACACACAACAAACAACATATTTTATTGTTGAACTAATATAATATTGGTATAAAATGCACCAAACAATATTATTTCTATTTTATTTTATTTTTTTATTGATGGGAAAAGTGGATTTTTTTGGGGGAAAAAAATTTTTTTTTTGAAGTATTAGTAGATGGCCAAAATATTATTCAATTTTCTCAATCAAAAAATGAGGGGAATCCCAAACTCTTGGTCTATTTAGTGATATATGGTTGCTATGGGGTTTAAATATTATTGTGTTTTAATAGTGCGAGAAACTGGATTAAGCTTGAATAGTTCACAATAGAATAGGGTAGACTTCAGGAAAAAAACTAAAAACAAAAAAACTATGAGAATCCCAGTAAAACTGGGTTGATTGGCAACCATATTCAATCCTTAATATTTCCAGTTTATTCACTGCTATGTTTTTCTCACTAAATAATGCTTCACTCTTTAAATAATATAAAATATACCCTATCTAATCTATTTACCTTAAGCATGTTATTCATGGTATACCCATTCAAAGGTATATCCCTTTCACAATCTATGACATATCATACTCTCGCTTTACCCTATCCATACTCTCCATTTTACCCAGTCCATACTCTCGCTTTACCCAGTGCATACTCTCCCTTTACCCAGTGCATATTCTCCCTTTACCCAGTACCATACTCTCGCTTTACACAGTCCATACTCTCGCTTTACCCACTCCATACTCTCGCTTTACCCACTCCATACTCTCGCTTTACCCACTCCATACTCTCGCTTTACACAGTCCATACTCTCGCTTTACCCAATCCATACTCTCGCTTTACCCAGTCCATACTCTCGCTTTACCCAGTCCATACTCTCGCTTTACCCAATCCATAATTCTCGCTTTACCCAATCCATACTCTCGCTTTACCCAAACCATGCTCTCGCTTTACCCAATCCATGCTCTCGCTTTACCCACAATCCATACTCTCGCTTTACCCAATCCATACCCTCGCTTTACCCAATCCATATTCTCGCTTTACCCAATCCATGCTCTCGCTTTCACACAATCCATGCTCCGATTTACCAATCCATACTCTCAATTTCTCAATCCATCTATCGCTTTACAATCCAGACCCTCGATTTACCCACTCCATATTCTCGTTTACCCAGTCCATAATCTGATTTAACCAATCCATCTCTCGCTACCCAATCCTACTCTCGCGTTACATCCATACTCTCGCTTTACCAATCAATTACTCTCACAATACCCCAATCATACTCCATTACGCTCGCTTTAACCAATCCATACCCTGCTTTACCCAATCCATACTCTCGCTTTCCAATCCATATTCTCGCGTTAACCCAAACCAGTAACTATCGCTTTACCCACGCTCATACTATCGCTATTGACCAATTTTTCATTACTCTCAACTTTACCCAATCCATACTCTCGCTTGACCCAATCCATATTCTGCTCACTTACCAATCCCTACACTCGCTTACCAATCAATCTCTGCCTATACCCAATTCATACTCTCGCTTACCCAATCAAAACTCTCGCTTTACCCAATCCATACTCTCGCTTTACCCAATCTATACTCTCGCTTTACCCAATCCATACTCTCGCTTTACCCAATCCATACTCTCACTTTACCCAATCCATACACTCGCTTTACCCAGTCCATACTCTCACTTTACCCAGTCCATACTCTCGCTTTACACAATCCATACTCTCGCTTTACCCAGTTCCATATCCTCCCTTTCCTTCCGAAAGGGCTGTGACTGCTTGTTTCGAGGTGGTGCTCGGTCGTAGCGTCTGGGCTGTGCTGCTTCAGAGCAGTTTGACTCTCTATGCAGGTGCCATGGCATGACAAGCAGACATGTCTATAGGTGCAGTCTGGACTCCTGCAGCCCTCTAGATTCCAGTGCACGCATATTGGTGCTGTCCTGCTGTACGGAGACGCTCGAACCTCCTTTTGAAAAGATCTTTTCCGACATGGCGAGTCATTATGCCTAGTTCCGAGGTCACTGTATGGCCTGACTGATAAAGCACTACTGCCCACTCTCCTTGGTATCGCCCTGCTAAAGTACTGTGACCAGATCGCTTGATCTGGGGCGTTCCAATTAGTGGACTGGATGGTTGCTGCCAGTGACCGAAAATGAGCGTCGTAAGACAGCCATGGGGTACCCTCGTAGTCATGGGCGGCTTTCACTATCATTGCCTGATAGGCAAAGAGGTCCCTGGCTATCGTGGGATGTTTTAAAACCAGAACACTAGCGTATGATGAAAAGCATACCAGCCATTGCTCGATAGAGGTTATCTGTTTGTCCTCTCTGGTGCGACCTTGTAGAGCTTCTGCTAGTGTTGGCTCGGGAGCTCCCAACCTATGTGGTAGTAATGAATTGAGGTCTATGTATTCCCGTCGCCAAATCTTCTCAACAAGCTTTCCTGGCACTGGTGGGGACCTGGGCCCACGATCACTCCACTAGTGTAGGAGCTGGGGGGTTGGGCAGCTAGTGAGTTTAATGGCAGCTCCATGACCCTTGTTGCGGCCACTGTGCCTGGTGTGGTATCCATATGGGTACCCCCTGCCGAATTAGTATCTGAGCCTTCTCCCCTGCCTCCTGATACCAGATATACTGGCTGCGTAAAACTTGGGTTGAAGCTAGTTAGCCCGCATATCGCCCTCACCCGAGGGGGTCATTCTGCTACTACAGCTAGTTATGCCAGGCCCACCCCTGATTGACATACCTGCCTCTCTGCATGGGTCTTGAGGAGACCTGATGTTGGTGTCCCTCCTGATGTCTGGTTCACTAGTCCTCTCCCTTCTAGGGTCGTTTGCACCTAGGTTGGCATCTTGCAGGGTATGCTCCAGCTGATCGATGCGAGCAATTAGTGGTCTGGTGGCCCCTTCCACTGCTTGACGTACTATCTGCGTCACTACAGAGACTGCTTCTGGTGCCACTGCCTCAGACGGTGGCCTCCCTTCTGGTTCTCCTGCCATCCTCTTTGGGGACTAGCTGTTCTCCTTCTCTACTTATACACAGTTTGTTGCTCAGATTCTCACTCAGTTTGTTGCTCTGATTCGCACTAGTCCCACTCTACTTCACACTTCCCGCTACTTCACACTACTTCTCTCTTGCTGCCATGTGCGCATGCCGTGCGCCCTCTGACCTGTTCCCATAATAACACTATTTTAATCATGATTTTAATATGCAGACTTAGTAAAATTTTCGTGGCCATGTCATCCTCAGGCACACAGGCAACTAAAAGGAGCCTGCGCTGTTTGAGTTAGTTAGCTGTTGTCTTGCTACTCTTTATTCTGTTTCTCAACATTAAAGGTTTGAAACCCTTTACTTGGGGTTGAAATCTTTAACAAGCTTGGGTAGCTACCTGACAGCATCTCTGGTGGCAGCCTCTGACTTGGTGTTTTTCTTCCACCAAGGTAATACACCACAGGGGGTTATGCTACTTGTGCCCAAATTAGGATTCAATTCGATGATACAATTCCACTAAATATCAGATTTTTATTTTCCAAGTTGACTACTGATTCGCCGTTTCACCCCGCCCCCCATAACGTTGATCTCCGCGAATGCACAATTTATTGGTAAGATAAATAATCAATTGACTTGTGGCAGCTCTAAAAAGAGCCCATTTATAAACCAAAATACAATAATGAGCTGTGAGATGGCCTTTGTAACTTTGGAAATGGTTAGTCCCTGGACCAGAAGTGACGGCGTATTCCCAATGTTGCTTGGAGTTGGTTGCTCATTAGTGGGAGCGGGGTAGTTCAGCACAAAATTTAGACTTGTAGGCGATAGGGCTGAAGAATATATAGCGGTAGCAATCCTGATAGAAAAAACTGAAGTGATGATGATGGAGTCTACATGCAGCCGAGTCTGATAGAAGGTTGGTGGAATAGTCGGAGCTGGTACCAGTCAGGATGGAGTTGGTCACGGCTGAGACAGAGTTTTAAGCTGCTCCAATAGTACAACCTCATTCCTTACCCTGCAAGTATAATAGAATAATGTTACTATAAGTGACTGTTTCGGACTAGTACACTACAGTTAAGCTCCGCCCGTTTGTCCTCCCGCTTCTTCGCGGTGTAACTGGTAGATTTTGAAGTTAATTGATCCCCCCCTCCCCTCCCCTCCCCTTCCCCTTCCCCCCCGTAGAAGAAATTCAGAGCTGGCCAAGCGTGAATAGATTGCTTGCGGCAGGTTACGAGGTTCTAAGGTATTATAATGAATGGTTAAACGACCACAGGTTCCTGTGGCAGGGCACCCCTTAATATATCGCACATCACAAACTTTACATTGGAATAAACACACAACATTACATGTATCATGAGATAAACAATCACATAAACATTCTATCTTCTTCTCTTATTCTCTTTGTCTTCTTCTGTCTTCTCTTCTCTTCTGTCTCTTTCCCCACACCTTACCTATAACATAGCTGGAAATGTCCAAGTCTTCATCATGTAGTTCTGAAAGTTCATGCTGCTTCCTTTTACTATTGACGCTGATTTACCTTCAGTGTGTCACAGTTGTTTCACAATGCTTACGATACCTCAAATAGCTTGAAAAATGAGCCATATAGTATCTTGATCTGCACCAATTAGCAGAGTTGCAGACTTCCAGTTTTCTATATGGAGGGAATACTTTTTCAGCTTTGTGTGGATTTAACATCTGTACAGTATGCACTTGATGTATGGACTTCCCTATGTCCAGTTTGAATAGGTAATCACTAGTATTAAACAACTTGGTGATATTTCCATCCTTAATACCTGAGATATTGGCAGCCAAATGGCTTCTACATGAATAAACTAAAGTAGGTATATAGATGCTCCCTATATACCCAGTATGAAATACAGTCTGCACATACACATTGACATCTTGCATTAAACCAGCTGGGATGAAGAACTCATCAAAATCTATAATCATCATGTATTGATATCTATTCTGGTATCGGAAGATGCAGTCTAAATACTTTAAAGTTTGGGCGTAGTAATAGACTTGAGAACTGTTCAAATATTCTTCCCATACTGTAATCTTGACTTTTCCTTTGTCTTGTAAGCTATTCAAAACTTCTGATGTGTTGACATTTGTCATAAATGACTGAACTACATTCAGATGGATGAACTTGACTCCAATTGCTTGCTGATAAGTCAGCCACTGGGTGTACCAAATCCTGTTGCACACACCATAACCTTATTTATCTCAGGGCCGTGTGGAGGTATTATCACTGGTCTTCTCACTGCCTCAGTCATTAATTCATTGTTTATTTTCAATACCACATTTACAATGCTGTCTTGATTTACTGCCATGTCCCAGCAGTACAGAATACAGTCAGTGTGTGATAGTTTAACTTTATGGTGTACCCATTTCATGATACCAAGCTCCTCTACAAGTGAGTTCTTACTTTTGACTCCATCCACTTCACAGCCTACGATAGAGTTCTTGAGACTCTTCTCCACAGACAGCAATATAACTGTGGCATTGTTGTGATTTTGTTGAGGTCTAGCATCAAAGTAGGCTGAGATTGGAACTACACTTTTGTTATAGTATTGATAACTCTGTTCACTTCTCAAGTAAGTCCTGCTCCTGCCAATGTTGATAAGAAAACTGCTCTTATAAAGCAAGAAGGCAGCAATTACGAATACCAGAATAAGAATTAAGAAATGCTTGTAGCTTGCCATCTGCAGTCCTCATTTACATCTCAATCTTATGCGCTTACTCTACTCCTGACGGACGCTAGCGAGAACAAAATAGTTACACTGGGGAGAAAAAGAATGAACTGAGACAGGGTAAGTTGTTTTTGAATATTCGTTGTTTTTCTTAACTAGTACCAAATAACCAGTTGGTAAAGATCGTCACAGGTCATGGAGTATATCGTTATCCGAACAAGTTTTTTCGGTACGAAGGAGAGTGGAGAAATGGAGAAAAACATGGTGAGAAAATATTGCTGTTACCTCCGTTAACATACCCACATTGAGGAATCCCGGTAGCTAGCTACATATGATTCACAAGAATCATGTAGTAGTACAAGTGCAACTAAAATGGATAGTTATTGGGGCACACCCAAATAGTTAGGTGTCACAGGTTCGGTGTCATGTAAGGTTTTGGTGCTACATATGTAATAAAAAGTGTCACTAGGCAATTGATCAAGTTTGTCATTTACGTGACCAGGACACTTTCATAATAATTGTTTCATGATACGTGGTAAAATATGGAAGTTGACCCAAACACTAATTAGAGAATAAACTTCCATGTATTATACTAAACTTTCATATAGTTTCCCATTTCTCTGCCAGTATTCATGCATCCATGAATCTAATCCTCACCACTTATGAGAGCTTAACTGTATTGTTACTAACTTGCGAATAAACTGGTGGGTATAATTTTTTGCATGTGTAAAGTTTTTAATTTTTGTGTGTGTACAAATTGGATTTACTCCGCTAGCTATCACTTTGTCCAGAGAAAACTTACGAATTTTTTCCCATTTGTCTCCTCCAAACTTATGGCTTTTAGCACTAGCAAACCTTGTAAAATGTTGTTGTTTTTTGTCATGTTATCACATCATGACTTTAAGGAGCATCATTACACAGATACTGCATGGTCTTTTTTCTAGAAAATAAATCAGAGGAACAATTTGACACACAATTAGTTTGTTAAAAAAATTTTACGGGCGTAGCAAGCAAAATTGAGGTGGTCCATCCAGGAAGTGGATGTGGTTTATGATGGGTGTGACAGGAAGTGGATGTGTCTTTTGTTGAAAGATAAAATATGATACATTTTGTTGTGAAGACAAGAATGGATATATTAAAATGTGTATAGAAGAAAAAAAGGAAAGTATAATTAAAATTTTGAAAATAATGTTGACCTGTGAGCTGTGTCCTGAACAAAATCATTTAATATTGCCTTCAAGTCCAGTTTATCGGTTTTGTCACTATGCACCTGAAGTAGTATTAAATAATTTAGTCTTTCTTGTTCCATAGTAGAGCGCAAATAGGTCTTGACTCGCCACAGTGCACTAAGTGACAGTTCTGATGTGGCATTAGTTGCTGGCACTACCAGAACAGCTGCATTAAATGAGATACCTGAGAAATTAGATCTTCTTGACTAGTTGAAAGGGATGAAAAATATCTCTCAAGACAAAAAATTGTCTATGTGAATACCTCACCCATGCAATTCTTCTGAAAATGTATAGAACATTTTTGTTATTGAGTGCGCAATAGATCTTTATCAAAGTCATCCTTGTAAAATGCACATACTTCATTCAGAATGTCTTCAGTGCCTTCACCCCTGCATGATTTCATCAAAATGTTCTCCAAAGATGAATACATTTTATATCCTGGCTGGTCAAATCGATTGAGGATACATTTATGATCAAATCCAGGGCTTCAAAATATTGTTTTTTGAAAAAATCCTTAGGAGACTCATGAACACGCCCATCCAAGGATTTTTCTTCATACCGCCTTGGTCGTTTTCTTAGTTAAGGTAATTCTGGCTTAGAAATATCATGAACTTCATGTACACTGTAAAGACTTAATAGTTACTAATTGTACTAGAAAGAGAATTTTCTTTCACTGTCCATTGCGTGGGACTGAGAGTTCTAATTCTACGTGCTGAATCAGTAGGCATCTTATCCTTCAACTTACTAAATATTTCATCTCTGTGAGGAGAATATTTGATCAGCTTTGTAATTTCGTAGTGGTGTCTAAAGCATATTTCATTACTTTAGATTCCTTTAGAGAATCAACTGGCTGCTAAATTAAGTGAATAGCCATTACAACACTGCTCTAGGCTCCAATTCACTTATCTTCGTTGCAACACCACCTTTACTACCTTTCATTGCATTGGCACCATCATAGCATTGCCCTTGAAATCTGTCGCATCGCGCATAAGCGCGAAGTTGGTAAAGGTCGTCACGCTAATTTCAAATCTAGCTATAGGTAGGCAGCAGTATGGCAGAAGAGTTATCTTCACTTCCTGCAGCAAAAAGGAGGAGGAAGGTGCTGAGGGAAAACAAGCTTGAAGTTCTAAAGCTGATTGACAGTGGAACTTCATACAGCACTATTACCAGGCAGTATGGAATTGGTAAATCTACTGTTGGTGACATTAAGAAAAATAGAATTAAACTGGAACAGTTCAAGAAGAAAACTGTGTAAATGGAAATGAAAACAGCCGACATTGAAGCTATGAAGTTTGGAGAACACAAAGAGCTATATGAAGCATTATATATTTGGTTTAGACAAGCAACTTGAAGCAACGAACACTTCTTTATTTTGTTAATCAAACTGAAAATTAATATATAATACATGTATAATAATAGAATATGTCTAATTGATTAATAAATAGCGAAATTCATGGTCATGAATATAATTATTCACGTATCCGGACATTTTCACTTATCCGGACACTTGAGTTTTTGGCTGGTACCAAGCTGTCCGGATAATCGAGGAAGCACTGTATATATATATATATATTCCCCCCCCCCCCCCCCCCCCCCCCACAAAATAATAATAAACCAGAGCATGAGCAATGCATGATGTAATATTGGGGGTGTGGCTTCCTATGCCAAAGTGGTCTGGCCAAAGCTGGACCAGCCAGACCACTTGCTATGTCTATCAGGATACAGGTAAATGATGCCTTTAAAACCAAATTAAGTAGGTCTCACACCTTGCTGATTTACACGAAGTTAAGTAGGTCTCACACCTTGCTGATTTACATATGGGCTGTTCATTTTTTAAGTCTAATTTCCTATATTTTCATTGGGGTACCAACAAACAAACAAGTGCCTCTGCCATTTTGAGGATGGCCATGACATAAACAACGATAGAAATATTCTCTAACTTATATGCACTCGCACTTAGAAACATTTCAATCTTATGTAGTAATCCAATTTATTGTTTCAACCTTGCCACAACCATTTTTTTTTATTGGGGGGGGAGGGTGGGCGGGGAGGAGGGGAAGGTATGGGGTATGCTTTTGGTATTGTGATCAAAGTTGCAAACCTAGAAATTTGTTAGGGAAACTACAACAATACACAGGACTATGAGGTCACGTATTTGTTTTTGTTATTTGGGGTGCATGTATTGTAAATTTAAACTTGGCTTCTAGTTTTCTCAGTTTATACAGACTGTAAATTTATATTTAAAACTTCACCCAATATTTTTGACTTCTTACTGACAGAAGTCCTCCTCACGTATAAACAGACAAATGTGTTACATTTCAGATGAGAATGACTGAATTAATTGCTAATATTAGAGTCAGAATATTGTGTTTGAACCACATGCAGACTACAAATAAGCAAATGACTATATGTAATGTGTAAATATTGCCTGCATGTGGAAGAGGGTGTTTTTTTGGCAACTTCTTCACACACATGTACTCACATACACACATTCTCTTACACACATCATATACACACAAAGGCCAAAGGCACACCCACGCTCTCTTTAGTCTTTCGTAAACATTTCATTTGGTATCTTGGAAATGTACTACCAGCTTTGGCATATTGTATAACTTAAAGTGTGCCTAGTAGAAAGTTTTTAAATTGCTATGGACTCATTTTACTACAGGAATTATAATTAACAAGTACAATTATGGCATTAGACAATGTCTCCTTTGTTGGAAAATATTTTTACTTCTTTTCAATCTTTCTTTTCAAGATATAAAATTCTATGTTACTCTTTTTCTTACCTCATAGGTCATGGTAAGTAAAGGGTACTATGAGGGAACATTTGTTCATGGGGAGATAGAAGGCCATGGCTTCAAGGTGTTTGGAGTAAGTGGAGCCACGTACACTGGCCAGTTTCACCTGGGAGAACTTCACGGCCAGGGACTCATGAGGAAACCAGATGGAGAACTTGGAGCCATAATTCAAGAGAAGGTTTGTAATTTGAAGTCTGTGAAATCCGGTGTGTCTGTGTGCATGTCTGTGTGTGTGTGTGTTTACAAGAGAGAACAAGAGAGAGAGAAGGTGGGGGTTGCATACACTACACATCAGGTACAAAAAATAATATTGATTAAAGTTGGGTCATCATCTTCCCAATTACTGAGTGTTTGTTGTATTGAGTGGCTGTACAGTGTTTCATGGAAGGGTGACCTTCTCCTTTCCCCAAGTGAAATTTTCCCTGTAAAAAAGTGCCAGTTTAATTTTAATTTTTAACCAACTAAAATGATTAACAAAAAGTGACAATTTCAGTCACATTGAAGCATGATCCTGTTATGAAATATATCTAATAATTCAGAAGAAGTTTTTTTGAACTTCATTGCAAGTCATATAAAGTTCTCTTCTGTTAGCTAGTTTTGTTCTAGATTATAAAGATCTCTCAGTTGTAGCGTATCCAATTGAAAGCATGATATCATTTAATTTGAACATCTCAAAAAAGCAATTCACTGGAGATAGCATATTTTTTTCAGTTCTCCAGGACCACTTAGAGCCCTGGTACTTTGTCCAGTGACATTGATTTCCATAATCTTATTTCATTCTTGAAGAAATTGTCTTTGAAAAATAGCCACTTTGGCAAACACTCTTCTCATGTGCTTATATGTTATTATTATTTTTTTGCAAACAAAACAAACCAATAACTCTGTTTTTACGATCAGAAAAGGGTAAATATTCACACTTATATAATATATTTATTCCAAGTAATAGTATTTTAGGTTCAAGTTCATTACCCTCCACTACACTGGTAGTTATAGCAATCTCCTAGCTTACCAGTTCCCCAGCCACCTTTCTCCTATGGGAACTGTCTACAACTGTCCACCACAGTGGAAATAGCTGCTAAATACCTACTGGGGGTGTGGGAGAGCCCCTTTGAACTAAAACATAGCCACTTTACAGCTGTGTTACCAACCCTGGTACAAACTACTGCAGTGAAATGATATCTAGCATTGAATAAACCACTTACTACACTCCTGAGAGGTTATTTATAGCAAGACATTTCACTCTCTGGCTTTATTTCCACTCACCTTTGGCTCTTGACAATAAATTAGCGTGCTCTTGAAACGTCTCACCATATCGCTCTGACTCATGTAACTAGTAATATTATGTTGTGTTAGGTCATGGTATTTTAACTGGAGCTGATGGGAGCTCTTATGAAGGAGAGTTCTATGATAATCGAAAGCATGGAGAAGGTCTGCAAATATACAGGTAACACAGATACACATACACACACATAAGGTTGGGATGGATGACTATTTACTTCAGATATGCCTTATTTACCAGCTACTGTGGACAGGAAATTAATAAATTTAGGCAGTCACTCGCTTGAAAGGTGGAAATTTGATTTAATCAAAGGTGTTATAATAAAAGTTAAAAAGGTTAGAGGGTGCCATAAATAGCTATGCCAATATCACATCAGTGGTAAACAGAGAACTACATAACAGTTGTATGTATTAGAGGACAAGTTGGGAAGGGGAGTCTGTGCTGGCTAGCAGGAGTGAGCACAGAGTAAGCATGGCTGGGATTGAGTATCAGAATGATAAGTAGTACTACAGTATAGAGCTTTAATGGCATGAATAGAAGTGTTTATATGAATGGTAGTGCGTAGTGAACACATGTATGTTTACAAATGTGACAGTGTCATTGCATGTGATACGTTTTGTGTGATTCCATTAGAACATGTGTTCATAAACAGTGAAGCTATCTGTTGTTTTTGCTTTCCGATTACTCACCTCCCCCCCCCCCCCCCCCCCCCCCTCCCCAGGTTTTTTTTTTAATTGTCATATAATCACATGTTGGACTTAGTGCAATTTTTTATTCTGAGATGTCAGAAAAAACAACTCATCATTTTCATCAACTAATAATTTTACGATTCGTCACTATCTTTGAATGGATGTGCGTATAATTATATAATTTATCTTACATGTGTCCATTGGATAACTGTAGCAATTGCCTCTGTTCTATGTGTGCCTATTATCTGTCTCTTGTACTATGTATACCTATATATATATTTATACCATGGTTGCTGCGGTAACACCCATGGATTAAAAGTGATATTTTCCCTGGTGATTTTTCCTGGGGCTATGATATTTTCCCCATGCGGTGTCAAGGAATTCTTCCGTGTTTCCGGCCCAAAATTAAAATTCAATTAAAATTCAATTGAAGCACGCCAGAAAGTTTACTTTAGCAAGTTTACTTTAGCAAGTTTACTTTCAAGTTTACTTTAGCACTGTAGCTGCCAGCTGTTATCTCCAGATCTAACTCTACCTACCTGGGCTGCTCAGCAGTAAGCAGTAAAGCAGCTAGCTGTGGTAAATTCCTGTGGTATGAGAGCGGCAGGAGAGTTATATGTGGTAGGGCTGGTCCCATATAGGTGGATATGAGAGAGTAGTAGTAGCAGCAACTATGGTATAAAACAGTTATGCCATGGCAACATAGGGGTTATGGAATATCACCGCCCTTATCCCTCTCGGGGATCGGGACGGTTATATTCCATAACCCCTCGTTGGCCATGGCATAACTATTACTTATACCATGGTTGCTGCGGTAACACCCATGGATTAAAAGTGATATTTTCCCGGTGATTTTTCCTGGGGCTATGATATTTTCCTGGTGCGTGTCAAGGGAATTCTTCCGTGTTTCCGGCCCAAAATTAAAATTCAATTAAAATTCAATTGAAGCAGGCCAGAAAGTTTACTTTAGCAAGTTTACTTTAGCAAGTTTACTTTAGCATTGTAGCTGCCAGCTGTTATCTCCAGATCTAACTCTACCTGGGCTGCTCAGCAGTAAGCAGTAAAGCAGCTAGCTGTGGTAAATTCCTGTGGTATGAGAGCTGCAGGAGAGTTATATGTGGTAGGACTGGTCCCATATAGGTGGATATGAGAGAGTAGTAGTAGCAGCAACTATGGTATAAAACAGTTATGCCATGGCAACATCGGGGTTATGGAATATCACCACCCTTATCCCTCGGGCTTCGCCCTCTGGATCGGGACGGTTATATTCCATAACCCCTCGTTGGCCATGGCATAACTATTACATATCTCATGTATGTATGTATGTATGTATGTATGTATGTATGTATGTATGTA
>WLWD01003798.1_pt1 | contig 24286 bp, 6 predicted proteins | sample 6712731 | NCBI WGS metagenome assembly WLWD01 (sample SAMN12718690, study PRJNA576275) | sponge metagenome | isolation source: marine sponge | host: Mycale hentscheli | place: New Zealand: South Island, Marlborough, Capsize Point | collected 2014-11-01 | reverse complement strand
TAACCATCTTCTATACCACAGTCTTCCATCCAATTATACTGCGTTAGAAGAAACTGTCTGCGGTGAGTTAAGTAATCGTAAGGGTATATTGTGTGGCCTGTGCAAGAAAAATTACGGAGTTTCAGTAACTACGGAAACTTTAGACTGCATTTCTTGTAATGATTCTGAAATAATACAAAACATTGCAAAATATGTCCTTATTCAGTACCTTCCCCTAGCAGTACTGTTCACTCTGCTGTTGTTGTTTCAAGTGAGGCTTGCCAGTGGGGCTGCTAGCAGCTACATTTTTTATGCTCAGACCGTCTCAAGTATTCTCCTTAGTCTTACGGCAAATGGAAATATTCATTATGACACATTCTTAAAGGGAAATCAAAAAATTGCAATACCCAATAAGTTATTATTTGGAATTTTCAACTTAAGGATTGGCCAAGGTTTCATTCCCCCACTCTGTATCCATACCAAACTAAATTCATTGGATGTATTTCAATTGGATTATTTAGTGGCTTTATTCCCTTTGATTTTTATGATTGCTGTGGTATTAGCTGTGAAGCTCAAGGACAGTTCTGCCTTTAGGAGGTCATTCAGATGTTTTCACTTCAATTTAAATTCCTACTGGAACATCAGACGTTTCAATATCAGAAGCAGCTTGCTTCATGTGTTTTCTGGCTACTTGATCCTGTCTTATTCAAGATTGACAATTTCTTCACTTTCTATACTGAACAGAGACCATAATTTATTATACAAAGAAACTTGCGCATCTACCAGAGTCTTGTTTGCAGGTCAATACTCACCATTTGATCCTAAATATACAACACGATTTATGTTACCAGCTCTTGCTTTTACAATACTTCTCAATTTTCTTCTTCCTCTAGCTCTATTAAATTATCCGGTCATTTGGCTTGAAAAGTGCATTCACAGAATCCAATGGTTATCTAAACTTTACCCTGTGGACAAAGTTCACATATTCCTGGATACATTTCAAGGTTTTTACAAAGACAACAGGAGATACTTTGCCGGAATTTTGTTTCTTTTTCGTACTTTTCTTGCTGGATCATATCTGCTTGGCAGGGATTCGTTTCACCAATATTTGATACAGCAATTTATTTTCCTCCTTTTGGTCATAGTCTATGGAGTACTCTGGCCATATCGCAAAGAATTCTGGTATTTAAACATAGTTGATTTACTCATCTTCACTAATCTCTCTATAATAAATGGATTAGGTTTAGTTTTACTGAGCTTCAATGTAATATACACTAACAATCATAGCATTTTTTTGCGTATCCTGTATACACAACAGATTCTGCTATACCTACCCTTGGTCTACATTATAATTATTGTGATTCCAAAATCCATTAGAACTGCCATAAAATCCTCCTTTTGGAAGTTAACTATTAAAGGAAAAGAACTCTTTTCAAGACCATGGCAAAGATCACTCAGCTTAGAGAACATCACAGTAGATGGAAGTTTAGAGCAAGAGAGCTTGTCAGTATCTCCTAACAAAGTAAAACAAAAGACCAGGTATTCCAGCTCTAGTGACAATAATTTGGAAAGTGCTGACATTCAGTGTTCAAAATAACAGAGCCAATGAGGAGGAAACCGCAAATACGATTAGTGACATACATTCACAAATAGAGTAGTAATACTGAATAATTTTTATATCAACACTGTACTGTAGATAACCGTTCTAACTAGTTAAGTAGAATAAATATAGCTATTGCAAAAAACAAAAAACCCAAAAATTTTAATTACAGAATGCTAACGTGATAAAGGCCATATGTAAAAAAAGAAAATTGGTCACGTGCAGGAAGCGAAGGACATTGGGCAAATAATGTCCATTAAGAGTTCAAAGCAGCACGCTATTGGGCTATGATGATAACTTTGAATCTAATAATCTTAGTAGTTAATTGCACATAAAATTTATAACCTTTAATGGACCAATGGAAACAATTCATTAATTCATAAATTCCGTTCAACAATTTTTTCTAAATTTTTAGTAGCTCTCTTTCTTGTTCTTCATGAATAGAAATTTTTCCAAGACAGCTTTCTTTCATTTCTCAGATTGTCTATAGATAGAACTAAATGAGAACAAATCTTTTGCTTATCAGTTGAACCCAGGTCCTTAGTCCTTCTTAGCATGCTGTCATGACCTTGTCTTGATGTTATTATGCTGAAATGTCACATAATCGAGAATGTATTCATTTTTTTTGTTGTTGTTGTTTTGAACCACATGTCAATAGTCATCTATCAGACCCTTATATGAAAACCCATGAAAGTTGATCAAATGAATAATAATTCAATAAGGAAAAAACAAATATTGGCGAATGAAATTCATAATACATTACAAATAATGCCAACATTCCCTAGTAAAAGATTTCTGGTGTTAATTTATTCAGAGTTTCTGTCCATGGAGCCTTCTTCAGTTACAACACAAAAAAAAAAAAAAAAAAAAAAAAAAAAAAAAATGCTAAACAATGGAAATTCAAAACATTGTTTAAGAACAGAAAAAATTGTGTTCATAAAAACAACATGTAAAACATAAATTTAAGTGCAATATTTCAATTTGTTCTAATTGATTTGCTTATGGAGAAGTTGCAATAACAATATATGGGATAAATTCTCTGGCACTAGAACGACTTGGCTATAAAAAATTGAAATGTACTTGTTATTAATATCGGACAATAAAAACTAACAAAATGACTATATAATTGTGTACTAAATATGACCCAATCAACTGAAGTCTTACAATGTTTATACAGACAAAATGATATATGCATATAAATCAACATATACAACCACAACACTTCAATTAGAGTAAACAAAACATTGAAAGTTTTTCATCCCTCTTGTTAAAGATTTACATAACATCGTACATCGAAGCTTATATAAAATTAAGCCGTTCAGCCACTCATTAATGTTGTTAGAATCTACCATGAAGGAATTACTCCTCTTTCTCCCGCTAATAGCAGCAGTTTATTCAAGCCAGAGTGATTTTGATCATATAATATATGTGAATCAAATTAATGGCTCTTATTCTGAGGAATGCCTGAAGTCCAATAGAGAGGACGTGGCCTGCAAAGATCTTGACTGGGCATTGAAGTACTCACAAAGACTCAACTCTACAAAGTACGTACTCGCAAAAGACACTTATGAGCTCATTGATGGATTTCCAGCTTTCCAGAATCTCTATCGGCAACATTTTGTGGGAAACAATTCTACCTTAGTTTGCCAGCAGCTTGGAATCGGGTTTACCTTCCATGATGTCAAAGATATTGCCTTTAAAGACCTGAAGATATCCAACTGCAGTTGTGCACAAAGCATCTCCAGCATTGGATCTCAGGAGGCAGGGCAAGTTGAGTCACTTTCAGCAGCTGTAAATTTGCTGATGTGCAAGAATGTGTTAATAGAGAATACCGATATCATGTCTAGTCCAAATGCTAGAGCCATTGTTATGTATAATGTGATGGGAAGTAATGCTATTACGCACTCTAAATTTGGCGGTAGTGGATATCAATGCCACAATGCTGGTGGGGGCATTACTATAGAGTTTAATTATTGTATGCCCCATGGTGCTGATTGCTCTGGTAGTGTAACTCATACCACCGCTAAAGCAATTAATTCTGGTGGATATTTCCTATTTGAAAATGTCACATTTATTAACAATTCAGATACTATAAGATCAACATCATCTTGTAAAAATGGCGGTGACCATATTCTTGATGACAAACTCTACAAATCATTTGGTAATGGTGGAGGATTGGCTTTAACGTTCAAAAGAAATGCAGCACATAACCATTTCAGTTTTACAAATTGTGTATTCAGCAACAATATAGCTCATAATGGTGGTGGTCTCTTCATAAGCTTTCTTGGTTCATCAAGTAATAATACTGTATATATTCAAAAGAGTACATTTCTGCACAATACTGTAGATCAACCTCAGAGTCCAGGCATGGGTGGGGGTCTCAGAGTGGAGCATAAAATTTACTCAGATAAATCAAGTAATTTTACAAGAAATAGTTTGGTGGTTGCAGACTGTAATTTTAATAGTAATAAAGCTTTCAGTGGAGGTGGGATATCTCTGTTGCTATCAAGAATGAAATCAACTCGCCGCGAACATCTTTTTCATGTGAGCATTAAAAACAGCTACTTTCATAAAAATACTGCTACAATAGGATCAGCCATAGAAGGTTCTGTGTTACCACAAATTATAGATGGCAAAACTTCAGTGCTTCACATTGAATCTACACATTTTACTGAAAATACTATTTTTTCTAAGAAAACATTAGGCATATATGAAGAAGGAACAGGTTCCTTATATGCTGACAGTGTTCCGATCAGTTTCATTGGAGATAACTATTTTAATGGCAATGACGGGTCTGCCGTGAGTGTTGTAGGTACAAAAGTAGACGTTACCGACTCCAACATTTCCTTCATCAATAACACAGGAAGATATGGCGGTGGTATTAGAATACTGGGAACTTCCTTCATTCTGGTGGATGACAATACCAGCTTATCGTTCATTGGCAACTTCGCTCGAATACATGGAGGGGCGATTTCAAACGTATTCATTGAACAGGACAACTACGAGAGCAATTCCAACTGCTTTATTCGACATGTGGATGTTTACAGGGCACCAGATGATTGGAATGTGAAAGTTGTTTTTATCAACAACTCTGCAAGTAGTACAGGCCATTCCATATACACCACTTCGGTGCTACCGTGTTCCAACATTGGAGGAGAGATGGCAATTAATGTTTCAGATATTTTCCGCTGGAACGGATGGACGTATATTCGAAGTATCACTACTCCACTTCATGAAATAGCCTCTTCTGTTGGAATAATCACATACAACGATAGAATCAATGACGATATTCACAATCTTGCGATAGCGTCCATACCTGGTAAAGAAATACGATTCCCTTTTACAGTGACAGATGAATTTGCGAATAATAAAACGAGCCCATTCACTACGATCATGCTGGAGTCTCACAAAAATAATTCTTGCAGAGATTTAAAATTCAAATACGTTACCGGACAAAGAGGTACACGCACATGTGGTGCTGAGAACAGCCAACTGACAGTAAGAATGAGCACAGTGGGTGAGAGAGCATGGCAATTGAAACTAAACATTTATTTAGGTCAGTGTCCTCCAGGATACATTTCATCTAGCTCAGAATACACGTCTGAATGCACCCCTTTGGATCCATATACAAAACTTACACAGTACGGTTCAAATTTTAAGGCAAGTTTTAAATCTGGCTATTGGATGGGGAAATTAGAGAATGGAAAATTAAAATATTCAATTTGTCCTCCTTCATATTGTGTATACAAGAATAACCATCTTCTATACCACAGTCTTCCATCCAATTATACTGCGTTAGAAGAAACTGTCTGCGGTGAGTTAAGTAATCGTAAGGGTATATTGTGTGGCCTGTGCAAGAAAAATTACGGAGTTTCAGTAACTGCGGAAGCTTTAGACTGCATTTTTTGTAATGATTCTGAAATAATACAAAACATTGCAAAATATGTCCTTATTCAGTACCTTCCCCTAGCAGTACTGTTCACTCTGCTGTTGTTGTTTCAAGTGAGGCTTGCCAGTGGGGCTGCTAGCAGCTACATTTTTTATGCTCAGACCGTCTCAAGTATTCTCCTTAGTCTTACGGCAAATGGAAATATTCATTATGACATATTCTTAAAGGGAAATCAAAAAATTGCAGTACCCAATAAGTTTTTATTTGGAATTTTCAACTTAAGGATTGGCCAAGGTTTCATTCCCCCACTCTGTATCCATACCAAACTAAATTCATTGGATGTATTTCAATTGGATTATTTAGTGGCTTTATTCCCTTTGATTTTTATGATTGCTGTGGTATTAGCTGTGAAGCTCAAGGACAGTTCTGCCTTTAGGAGGTCATTCAGATGTTTTCACTTCCATTTAAATTCCTACTGGAACATCAGACATTTCAATATCAGAAACAGCTTGCTTCATGTGTTTTCTGGCTACTTGATCCTGTCTTATTCAAGATTAACAATTTCTTCACTTTCTATACTGAACAGAGACCATAATTTATTATACAAAGAAACTTACGCATCTACCAGAGTCTTGTTTGCAGGTCAATACTCACCATTTGATCCTAAATATACAACACGATTTATGTTACCAGCTCTTGCTTTTACAATACTTCTCAATTTTCTTCTTCCTCTAGCTCTATTAAATTATCCGGTCATTTGGCTTGAAAAGTGCATTCACAGAATCCAATGGTTATCTAAACTTTACCCTGTGGACAAAGTTCACATATTCCTGGACACATTTCAAGGTTTTTACAAAGACAACAGGAGATACTTTGCCGGAATTTTGTTTCTTTTTCGTACTTTTCTTGCTGGATCATATCTGCTTGGCAGGGATTCGTTTCACCAATATTTGATACAGCAATTTATTTTCCTCCTTTTGGTCATAGTCTATGGAGTACTCTGGCCATATCGCAAAGAATTCTGGTATTTAAACATAGTTGATTTACTCATCTTCACTAATCTCTCTATAATAAATGGATTAGGTTTAGTTTTACTGAGCTTCAATGTAATATACACTAACAATCATAGCATTTTTTTGCGTATCCTGTATACACAACAGATTCTGCTATACCTACCCTTGGTCTACATTATAATTATTGTGATTCCAAAATCCATTAGAACTGCCATAAAATCCTCATTTTGGAAGTTAACTATTAAAGGAAAAGAACTCTTTTCAAGACCATGGCAAAGATCACTCTGCTTAGAGAACATCACAATAGATGGAAGTTTAGAGCAAGAGAACTTGTCAGTATCTCCTAACGAAGTAAAACAAAAGACCAGGTATTCCAGCTCTAATGACAATAATTTGGAAAGTGCTGACATTCAGTGTTCAAAATAACAGAGCCAATGAGGAGGAAACCGCAAATACGATTAGTGACATACATTCACAAATAGAGTATATAATACTGAAATAATTTTTATATCAACACTGTAGATACCGTATAACTATGTAAGTAGCATAATATAGCTATATTGCAAAAAAACATTATTACAGAATGCTAACGTTATAAACAGCCAATGTAAAAAGAAAATTTGTCACTGCTGAGCAAGGACATTGGGCAAATAATGTCCATTAAGAGTTGAAGCAGCAAGCTATTGGGCTATAGATGATAAATTTAGAATCTAATAATCTTAGTAGTTAATTGCACATAAACTATTAACCTTTAATGTACCAATGTAAATCATCATTAAATTTTCCTGTTCAACAATTTTTGTTCTTCATGAATAGAAATTTTTTCCAAGACAGCTTTCTTTCAATTTCTCAGATTGCTATAAGATAGAACTAAATGAGACATATCTTTTTGCTTTAATAAGTGAACCCAGGTCCTTTTAGTCCTTCTTTAGCATGCTGTCATGACCTAGTCTTGATTGCTTATTATGCATGAAATGTTCACATAATTCGAGTAATGTATTCATTTTTTTTTTGTAGTCATCTCTCAGACCCTTGTATGAACCCACGGAAAGTTGATCACATGAATAATAATTCAATAAGGAAAAACAATATATTTGTGCTACTGAAATATCATAATACAATTTACAAATAATGACAAACATTTCCCAAGTATAAAGATTTCTGGTGTTAAATTTTTAATCAAGATGTTTCTGTTCCATGGAGTCTTCTTCAGTTACAACACACACCAAAAAAAAATGCTAAACAATGGAAATTCAAAACATTGTTTAAGAACAGAAAAAATTGTGTTCATAAAAACATGTTAAACATAAATTTAAGTGCTATATTTCAATTTGTTCTAATTGATTTGCTTATGGAGAAGTTGTAATAACAATATATAGGATAAATTCTCTGGCACTAGAGCGACTTGGCTATAAAAAATTGAAATGTACTTGTTATTAATATCGGACAATAAAAACTAACAAAATGACTATATAATTGTGTACTAAATATGACCTAATCAAATGAAGTCTTACAATGTTTATACAGACAAAATGATGTATGCATATAAATCAACATATACAACCAAAACACTTCAATTAGAGTAAACAAAACATTGAAAGTTTTTCATCCCTCTTGATAATGATTTACATAACATCGTATATCGAAGCTTATATAAAATTAAGCCGTCCAGCCACCACTCATTAATGTTGTTAGAATCTACCATGAAGGAATTACTCCTCTTTCTCCCGCTAATAGCAGCAGTTTATTCCAGCCTGAGTGATTTTGATCATATTATAATACATGTGAATCAAATTAAAGGCTCCAATTCTGAGGAATGCCTGAAGTCCAATAGAGAGGACATGGCCTGCAAAGATCTTGACTGGGCATTGAAGTACTCACAAAGACTCAACTCTACAAAGTACGTACTCACAAAAGACAATTATGAGCTCATTGATGGATTTCCAGCTTTCCAGAATCTCTATCGGCAACATTTTGTGGGAAACAATTCTACCTTAGTTTGCCAGCAGCTTGGAATCGGGTTTACCTTCCATGATGTCAAAGATATTGCCTTTAAAGACCTGAAGATATCCAACTGCAGTTGTGCACAAAGCATCTCCAGCATTGGATCTCAGGAGGCGGGGCAAGTTGAGTCACTTTCAGGAGCTGTAAATTTGCTGATGTGCAAGAATGTGTTAATAGAGAATACCGATATCATGGCTAGTCCAAATGCTAGAGCCATTGTTATGTATAATGTGATGGGAAGTAATGCTATTACGCACTCTAAATTTGGCGGTAGTGGATATCAATGCCACAATGCTAGTGGGGGCATTACTATAGAGTTTAATTATTGTATGCCCCATGGTGCTGATTGCTCTGGTAGTGTAACTCATACCACCGCTAAAGCAATTAATTCTGGTGGATATTTCCTATTTGAAATTGTCACATTTATTAACAATTCAGATACTATAAGATCAACATCATCTTGTAAAAATGGCGGTGACCATATTCTTGATGACAAACTCTACAAATCATTTGGTAATGGTGGAGGATTGGCTTTAACGTTCAAAAGAAATGCAGCACATAACCATTTCAGTTTTACAAATTGTGTATTCAGCAACAATATAGCTCATAATGGTGGTGGTCTCTTCATAAGCTTTCTTGGTTCATCAAGTAATAATACTGTATATATTCAAAAGAGTACATTTCTGCACAATACTGTAGATCAACCTCAGAGTCCAGGCATGGGTGGGGGTCTCAGAGTGGAGCATAAAATTTACTCAGATAAATCAAGTAATTTTACAAGAAATAGTTTGGTGGTTGCAGACTGTAATTTTAATAGTAATAAAGCTTTCAGTGGAGGTGGGATATCTCTGTTGCTATCAAGAATGAAATCAACTCGCCGCGAACATCTTTTTCATGTGAACATTAAAAACAGCTACTTTCATAAAAATACTGCTACAATAGGATCAGCCATAGAAGGTTCTGTGTTACCACAAATTATAGATGGCAAAACTTCAGTGCTTCACATTGAATCTACACATTTTACTGAAAATACTATTTTTTCTAATAAAACATTAGGCATATATGAGGAAGGAACAGGTTCCTTATATGCTGACAGTGTTCCGATCAGTTTCATTGGAGATAACTATTTTAATGGCAATGACGGGTCTGCCGTGAGTGTTGTAGGTACAAAAGTAGACGTTACCGACTCCAACACTTCTTCATCAATAACACAGGAAGATATGGTGGTGCCATTAGAATACTGGGAACTTCCTTCATTCTGGTGGATGACAACACCAGCTTATCGTTCATTGGCAACTTCGCTCGAATACATGGAGGGGCGATTTCAAATGTATTCATTGAACAAGACAACTACGAGAGCAATACTAACTGCTTTATTCGACATGTGGATGTTTACAGGGCACCAGATGATTGGAATGTGAAAGTTGTTTTTATCAACAACTCTGCAAGTAGTACAGGCCATTCCATATACACCACTTCAGTGCTACCGTGTTCCAACATTGGAGGAGAGATGGCAATTAATGTTTCAGATATTTTCCGCTGGAACGGATGGATGTATATTCGAAGTATCACTACTTCACTTCATGAAATAGCCTCTTCTGTTGGAATAATCACATACAACGATAGAATCAATGACGATATTCACAATCTTGCGATAGCATCCATACCTGGTAAAGAAATACGATTCCCTTTTACAGTGACAGATGAATTTGCGAATAAGAAAACGAGCCCATTCACTACGTTCATGCTGGAGTCTCACAAAAATAACTCTTGCAGAGATTTAAAATTCAAATATGTTACTGGACAAAGAGGTACACGCACATGTGGTGCTGAGAACAGCCAATTGACAGTAAGAATGAGCACAGTGAGTGAGAGGGCATGGCAATTGAAACTAAACATTTATTTAGGTCAGTGTCCTCCAGGATACATTTTATCTAGCTCGGAATACACGTCTGAATGCACCCCTTTGGATCTATATACAAAGCTTACACAGTACGGTTCAAATTTTAAGGCAAGGTTTAAATCTGGCTATTGGATGGGGAAATTAGAGAATGGAAAATTAAAATATTCAATTTGTCCTCCTTCATATTGTGTATACAAGAATAACCATCTTCTATACCACAGTCTTCCATCCAATTATACTGCGTTAGAAGAAACTGTCTGCGGTGAGTTAAGTAATCGTAAGGGTATATTGTGTGGTCTGTGCAAGAAAAATTACGGAGTTTCAGTAACTACGGAAGCTTTAGAGTGCATTTCTTGTAATGATTCTGAAATAATACAAAACATTGCAAAATATGTCCTTATTCAGTACCTTCCCCTAGCAGTACTGTTCACTCTGCTGTTGTTGTTTCAAGTGAGGCTTGCCAGTGGGGCTGCTAGCAGCTACATTTTTTATGCTCAGACCGTCTCAAGTATTCTCCTTAGTCTTACGGCAAATGGAAATATTCATTATGACACATTCTTAAAGGGAAATCAAAAAATTGCAATACCCAATAAGTTATTATTTGGAATTTTCAACTTAAGGATTGGCCAAGGTTTCATTCCCCCACTCTGTATCCATACCAAACTAAATTCATTGGATGTATTTCAATTGGATTATTTAGTGGCTTTATTCCCTTTGATTTTTATGATTGCTGTGGTATTAGCTGTGAAGCTCAAGGACAGTTCTGCCTTTAGGAGGTCATTCAGATGTTTTCACTTCAATTTAAATTCCTACTGGAACATCAGACGTTTCAATATCAGAAGCAGCTTGCTTCATGTGTTTTCTGGCTACTTGATCCTGTCTTATTCAAGATTGACAATTTCTTCACTTTCTATACTGAACAGAGACCATAATTTATTATACAAAGAAACTTGCGCATCTACCAGAGTCTTGTTTGCAGGTCAATACTCACCATTTGATCCTAAATATACAACACGATTTATGTTACCAGCTCTTGCTTTTACAATACTTCTCAATTTTCTTCTTCCTCTAGCTCTATTAAATTATCCGGTCATTTGGCTTGAAAAGTGCATTCACAGAATCCAATGGTTATCTAAACTTTACCCTGTGGACAAAGTTCACATATTCCTGGACACATTTCAAGGTTTTTACAAAGACAACAGGAGATACTTTGCCGGAATTTTGTTTCTTTTTCGTACTTTTCTTGCTGGATCATATCTGCTTGGCAGGGATTCGTTTCACCAATATTTGATACAGCAATTTATTTTCCTCCTTTTGGTCATAGTCTATGGAGTACTCTGGCCATATCGCAAAGAATTCTGGTATTTAAACATAGTTGATTTACTCATCTTCACTAATCTCTCTATAATAAATGGATTAGGTTTAGTTTTACTGAGCTTCAATGTAATATACACTAACAATCATAGCAATTTTTGGCGTATCCTGTGTACACAACAGATTCTGCTATACCTACCCTTGGTCTACATTATAATTATTGTGATTCCAAAATCCATTAGAACTGCCATAAAATCCTCCTTTTGGAAGTTAACTATTAAAGGAAAAGAACTCTTTTCAAGACCATGGCAAAGATCACTCAGCTTAGAGAACATCACAGTAGATGGAAGTTTAGAGCAAGAGAGCTTGTCAGTATCTCCTAACAAAGTAAAACAAAAGACCAGGTATTCCAGCTCTAGTGACAATAATTTGGAAAGTGCTGACATTCAGTGTTCAAAATAACAGAGCCAATGAGGAGGAAACCGCAAATACGATTAGTGACATACATTCACAAATAGAGTATATAATACTGAAATAATTTTTATATCAACACTGTACTGTAGATACCGTATAACTATGTAAGTAGCATAATATAGCTATTGCAAAAAATCATTATTACAGAATGCTAACGTTATAAACGGCCAATGTAAAAAGAAAATTTGTCACTGCTGAGCAAGGACATTGGGCAAATAATGTCCATTAAGAGTTCAAGCAGCAAGCTATTGGGCTATAGATGATAAATTTAGAATCTAATAATCTTAGTAGTTAATTGCACATAAATTATTAACCTTTAATGTACCAATGGAAATCAATTCATTTAATTCATTAAATTTTCCTGTTCAACAATTTTTTTCTAAATTTATAGTAGCTCTTTCTTGTTCTTCATGAATAGAAATTTTTTCCATGACAGCTTTCTTTCAATTTCTCAGATTGCTATACGATAGAACTAAATGAGACAAACCTTTTTGCTTTAATAAGTGAACCCAGGTCCTTTTAGTCCTTCTTTAGCATGCTGTCATGACCTTGTCTTGATTGTTTATTATGCATGAAATGTTCACATAATTCGAGGAATGTATTCATTTTTTGTTGTTGTTGTTGTTTTTAACCATGTTCTCTCACTTTTTCACTCAAAATTTTTCATCATCACCCATGAATAGTTCATAAACAAAGCTTTGTTTTAAGATTAGGGTAATGAACTAAATACAAAACACTTAAGCAATTAAGAGCATCACTACTTCTCATCATAGTGACTATACATAATCTATAATAATTTCAGCTGATCATAAAGATTTATGCTGTGTTTGCAAAACATTGCAGTTGCATGGGTAAATCTCTACATTACACTGATGCTTGCTAACTTCAATGTTTGTTTTCAAAAATAGCTGTTTGAGTCACAAGTAAGTTTTCACTTCAAAGTTCACTTTGTATTAACATGGGAAATTAATAATTGAGAGAAAAGCAATTTAAACTGATACAGTTCATAAGTAGCAGTTGACATCCATCTTTCAACTAAAAAATGTGCTTCAATTTACTATTACTAGTATTGTCACTGTGTCTGTATTATGGTTCAGCTGAAACTTTATATGTGAAGTCAAACGATTCCTCACCTGATGTCTGTCCTGGACAGCCATGTGCTACCCTGGAAGAATATATAGCTAATGAATTTATGAACCACTTCAGCAACTCAAACTTTGTATTTCTTTCAGGAGATCACTATTTAGTAAGCACAATTAAATTTTGTAATATTACTAATGTTACATGGACTGGGAAAGGGCTTCTAAATTCTTCCACCATTTTCTGCCATGAAAACATTTCAGCTATTAATTCAACAAATTTTTTCATCACTAATTTGATCTTTTGCTTTTCCTTCTCTGAATTTTCAAATTATTCTGCATTTGCCTTCGTAAAAAGCAGAAATATCACTTTTAATGATGTTTCATTTGTGACCAAGGGTTTACCAGGAAGAGCGATACAGGCTATAACAACGAGCATTCAGATATACAGTAGCCATTTTGTTGGCAATGGTGGGCTCAATGGAGGCTCAATCATGGTCATGCAAGAGTCAACATTGGTCATGATAGGAAGCTACCTGGTTAACAACAGTGCTCAGCACTCAGGAGGAGCAGTTTATGTGAGCAATAGCAATGTGGTACTTGGCAACAAAAACACTTTTGTGTTAAACGTAGCCAACTCCGGAGGAGGTGGAGCAATTTGCTGTCATAACTGTGATTTTGCTATAGAAAAAGGCAACCATTTTGACAGTAATAGAGTTGAGTTAGTGCACGGTGGAGGCAACGGAGGAGCCATTGATGTTGTAGGTGGAAACATCACTATTAAAGGTGATATTAAATTTGCTAATAATAAAGCCACAAATGGTGGAGGCTTGTCTCTGCTCAATGCCATAGCCACTATTTCTGAAAACACCACTTTCATTAGAAACATAGCCACAGTAAAAGGTGGAGGTATATTTAGTGTAAATTCACTAATTAAATCAGCCAATGGGGTATATTTCCTAAGAAATACAGCTGAAGGTTTCATGCCAGACATGACGGCATGTGGTGCCATATGCCTGCATCAAGCTCAGGCACGCCCACCTGTTACATTGACAAACACATTAACCCCCACTCTACTACACAACTCTGGTCCTCTGGGAGGAGCTGTGTTTGTTAAGGGAGGCTTTAGTTTCACTTTCACTTCTATCAATGCTACAAACAACTCTGACGGAGTCCTTGGAGCGTATTCCTCCAGCTTTCAGACTAAAGGTAATAATGTGTTTTACAACAACAATGGTCGTGGGTGTGTTATGATTAACAATACTGATGCACTGTTCAGCTACAGAAACTCGTTCACGTACAACACAGGTGATGATGGTGCAATTGTAATCGTTAACTTTAGTTTTGTGAAATTTGAAGACGACGTCATCATATCCCACAATCACGGCCTCTCCGGAGGCGGTGGCGGAACAATCACAAAATCCACCGTAGTCTTTCTCACAGACAGTGCTGTCATTTGTGACAACTACAGTGACAGAGGCGGGGGAGCATTTGATGTTGTAAAGTCTACTTTCAAATATTTAGGACAGACTCAATTTTGCAATAACCATGGGTATTCAGGTGGTGCTATCAATATAGTGTTGGGAAACATGGGCAGTAGCACAAAGGTTTTGTTTATGAACAACTCAGCACTCACGCTAGGAGGAGCCATTCATGCCTCAGGTACAGAAATTAGGTGGGGTCAGTCTTCCGTCACATTCTCTTCCAATTGTGCTATTGATGGTGGGGCTATATACTTAGAGCTTGGAGCATTTATTGTTTTGCAGACCACGATGCATGTGTACTCACATAACAATATAGCTTCAGGACATGGGGGATTTATTTATTACAAAGACTCAGTCAGTGATATTCAGTGTACAAGTATAAAAAATGTGCCACCAAACAGCCAATTGTATTCAGCTTTCCCAACTGCATTTCTTCAATTAGATGTCCACGTTCACAACAACTTACCCTACTATTGCCCACACGTCATTTCTCACAATGATACTGCAGGAAAAGATGGCAATTTTTTATTTGGGGGACTGCTTGATCGATCAAGAATGAAGAATTATAATTACAATCCTTACACCTTTTTCAAAAACATTTGCCCTATAGAAGTATATCCACAATTAAAAGATGGCAGTTATATTTCGTCTGATCCATACCGGTTGAAAGTTTGCGCAGGAGTTGATGATACTAGAAATATCAATATTTCTGTGCACAGAGGCCAACTATTTTACATTAATGTAGTTGCTTATAGCCAAGGCAATGTAACAGTGCCAACAACCATAATAGCTGAAACAAAGCATTCTGCAGTATTAAAACTAACTCAAAATGCTCAAGTTATCAACAAGGGATGCTCTAAATTGACATTCAATATTTATTCTAGCAAAACTGATGAAAATAGCGTAGAAAACTTAACCTTGTATACCGTTGGTCCCTGCAAAAGTTTTGGCGAGTCCAAACAAGTTGTCAGCATATATCTCAAGCCATGCCCAAGTGCATTCATGTTGTCAAGAGATAAGTGTGTCTGTGAGGAAAGACTGTCCATTTATAACGTGAGCTGCACCATTGATGACGAGATATCGATAGTCCGCCATGCGGGATCCGATTTTTGGATGAATGGTACATACAGCCTAACTGGGTCATACGAAGGTCTAATCATTTGTCCCACATGTCCCATTCAATATTGTACCCAGGATGAGGTTAACATAACATTGGATGATCCAGACGCTCAGTGCCAGTCCTATCGGAGTGGAATTCTGTGTGGCAGATGTGCAGCCAACTATAGCCTCATGCTGGGTGGATTGGGTTGTTCTAAATGTTCTAATGCATACCTACTACTTCTGATAGTATTTGCTCTAGCTGGGATGATCCTTACCATTTCTCTCACAGTTCTTCGACTCACAGTGTCTTCAGGCACCCTCAATGGTTTTATATTTTACTCAAATCTCATTCAAGTTAACAAAGACATCCTGTTTTCCTCGGGGACGACTACTCCTCTCACCCTATTCATTGCTTGGATGAATCTGGACTTTGGGATTTCCACGTGTTTGTATGAGGGACTCGACAGTTACGTCCAAACTTGGCTACAGTATGCCTTCTCTATTTACATTTGGCTTTTAATGTCTTTGATAATTTTTGCCAGCAAGCATTCCTTGGTAGTTTCCAAAATGGTTGGTTCTAATCCCATTGCAGTTCTCGCTACCCTACTGCTGATGTCTTACAATAAAATGTTGAAGATTATTATTGATGTGTTTTCATCAGTGACTTTGGAATATCCTGGAGGAAAGCTGGAAATGAGATGGATGAAAGATGCTAATGTTATGTTTTTCCATTCCAAACATTTATATCTTTCTATCGTCACTATTTCGGTGCTTGTACTTGTGTTTCTTCCATACACTCTCCTCCTTTTATTCGGCCAGTGGCTGTATCGAGTACCTCAAGACAATAAATTTGGCTGGTTTCTGAAGAGGATCAAGCCCTTATTAGATTCCTATCATGCACCATACAAGATCAAGACACGCTATTGGACTGGATTTTTGTTGATCATTCGCTGCCTCCTTTATTCCATTTTCTCCTTAAATTCTCTTGGAAACATGAACTACAGCCTCATGGCTATAATTGTGTCTTTCTCTATTCTTGTAGGCATAAGCTGGCTCTACCGAGGATTATATCATTCACCTTATGCAGACGGCCTTGAAGCCATGTTGTATCTTAATATCATAACTATTTCAGCAGCTGCCCTCATACTTAGTGGAGATCAAAAGGAGATTGTGTCTTACTCTTTAATAAGCTTCACTTTCATTGCCTTCCTTATAGTGATAATGTACCATATATATAAATACTGTGTGATCAATTCCACACTTTATTTAAGATTAATCTCAAAGAAATCTCCCAGAGCTATTCAAACACTATTACTGAACACAGCTGAACAAGAAAGGAAAGAAATTTTCACAAATGAAGGGGATGAAGTCAGGGAGCCATTATTGCATATGTAACAAATCATTTTGTCTTGATATCTTCATGTATTTATTGCAAGTGTGTGTGTAAGTTACATAAATTGATTAGTTTTCAGTAACTTTTATAAGGTTGACAATTTTGATATAATGATCCGTTTTGTATAAGCAGTAATAGATTACCTTAGCTAAACACAATTTATTGATAATTATCTTTATTACAAGCAAAGCAATTATATAACCATGTTGTGTGTCAAAAAAAATGAATCTTACTTTTAATGAATAGCAAAAAATAACTATTTCCTAACTATTGGTTAAAATAATGAAACTCTAATTACAAGTTGCATGAAACACTATAGGCATGAACCATCACTCTGTTAAAACGGGGTGTTTAAATAACACCCTGTGAGGTGTCTACCAGGAGGCGCTATCTGGACAACCCACTTTGAGCCCTTATAACTTGCACACTAATACATATTACACCCAATGAGCATGTATAACTGATAGCTTATATCTTCTAGTTTCTTCATTTAAAATATATTTTATTATGGAGACAATATGAGGCTTTAAACTGGGGTGTCCAGGCAGCACCTCCTATTTATCACAAAGCAACATTATTAAATCATTTCTCCGACCAAAACAGTTACTGATTTGGCTGATAAGGTATCAATAATAGCTCCAGTAGAGGTGGATTTAGGAAAGAAGGGGGAGGAGGAGGGAGGGGGGAGGGGGGGGGGGGGGGGGGGGGGGGGGGAACTTGACTAGTGCCTAGGAGCCCCACCCCTTTTTTCAGAATGAGCCTCTTTTTTATTAGCTACTTTATAGTTTACCCTTAAGTAAAAGAAATAGTACAAAAGTAACAACCTTTGTCACTTTTTCATGTTGCAGTATTTTTCCCAGTCATCGTTTTATCGTATCCAGTATTAATTTTGATAAACCGCCTCATCAATTATTGACTACATATATATGCTGAGTCAGGAATTTTAGAATTCAAGTTTTCCTTCATTCAGATGTTACTTTAATTTAATAATTTACAATTATAACTACTAGCTTAGACATTTACTTCCATTTGTTTGAAATTAAACCAGTTTTATTATTTCTTCATGATTAATTGACCAATTTACTCATTTCACTAATTCCAAATACCTTTGTAAATTAGTTAGCTAGCTATATGTTTATAGCTTTATAAGTAAAACACCCTTGATTTTTGCAGTTCACTAATTCAGCTCTGGACAGTCACATTATATCTACTGTAGCTAATTATTGTATGAATTTATACTATGAATGTTATCTTGTAAGAATGGGATAGTTTCCCTAAAGTAGTACTAATTAAAACGAAGCTGAACTCGCTAGAGACACTCACCCGGTGGTAATAGCTTCAACACGAAACTCCAAATCCAGCACTTCATTAACTTTTCGGCGTAAAGCAAACTACCGCGGGCAGCTAGAAATTATTTGCTCGCGTGATTACGACAGGGTTCGTTCGTATTATTCTCAATCACCACGCTATTCAAAAATGTAGCACAATAAAAAATTCGGCTGAGTAAGTTCGTAGCTACTTAAATCAACGGTTAATCTCCAAAATCAGAGCGTAACAAGACAAACTGACGGACAGACAGACGGACAGACAGACGGACGAGAAAATGGACAACAGACAGACAAACAAACAGACAGACAGATAGACAAACAAACAGACAGACAGATAGACAAACAAACAGATAGGACGTGTACAGTAGCCCTATTCCGCATGCGCGCGGAGAGTTAATAACTTGATTATTATTTTTTCATCCATTTCAGTACGACTACAGGTGGAAAAACGGTATTGTTGGCCACAAGTAAACTTTCTAGAGTAAGTCTTTATTAGTATCATAGTAGCTATTAACAACTAATAAGAAAAAAGTTAATAAGTATATGTTAGGGCTTTGCCCTCATACTCATTAGATGTAACCTAAATACTATAGCTATTAGACTAAGGCCACTACTAGCCTAAATACTATATTAGACTAAGGCCACTACTAGCCTAAATATGTATTATATTAGACTGAAGGCTACTACTGGTTCACTATGACTTTACTATAAATCTCCTTATGTGTAGGGCACTCAGTGCAACATACTCTGTTTTACTAGTGTGTGGTTTGCTCTACTACTCTTGCCAAATTATTTGCTTTGTTTTGTTTTGTTCTTTTAGTGAACTGCTCTCTAACTTTAAGAGCTGAAGAATTGCCATGGCATCAATTACTGCTGCAACATTCGAGCAAGCTTCAGCACCACCACTGAGGGAGTCAGCTTTTCCCATGGAAGAACCACCAAAATATTCAGAAATAGTCCCTAGATCTGGTGAGTTGAAACAAAAAGATAAGAAGGGAGAGAGAGAATGAAAAAGATTGCTAAGTATGCACACAAATTTGACAAGCTGCCAAAGTAAACATTTTGGGAGAGGAAAAATAAAAAATATCATTGGCTTTATATCTATAGCTCGTTATAACAGAAGCTCTGCTGCTTCACATCCTGCTTCAGAGACTACTAGATTATATCAGTCAGAACAAGCCACTGTTGCAAGGCGGCAGCCAGCTAGGCAACAACCAAATGTTGCAAGGCGGCAACAGGAAGTGGACACAAGTGATGGTGAGCAACATTTTGACATGGGCAGATTTGTCCTGTGCTGGACTGGACTCTCTACGCAGGCATCCAAACTGACTTGTAAGCGTGACTGGTGTCATATGTTCTAGAGGATAAGTGTGGTTTCTGTAAACACTGAACAGGCACAAACAGCTTGTTAACACTCATTAGCATTAATTTACATGCATTCACAGGCGCGCAATTACTTTGTTGCATCTAGCTACTTCAACAATAAAAATGTGTTGTTAATATGTTTTCAGGTTAAAAACGTATCAAAGAGAAAAAAATGTTACAGTCAGCTTAGCTGTTCGAGTATGATCAGGCTTTTATAATAATGTGCATTCATGCAGAAACCATTCATTTATCATATTGTTCTTATATGCACCTGTTAAACGTACGAATTAATGGTGGTAAGATGTGACTAAATGACATATTGCTAACTATACTTGTATTTCTGTCCTCAGATCATCTGTGTTGCTGGTGGTACTTGGCTGTGGGTGCATTTGGAGCTGCTGGTGCTACTCTGCCCTTTGTCATATTCATACCTGATGGTTAGTCTACAGCAGCTATTTAAAAAACAAAAAACAATACCTTACAGCTTTTGTCATTCCTTTGGATGACAGTGTTGTACCTCTTATTGGGTTAACTTCATATTTTATTGTTTTTTTGTTTTGTTGTCCTCAGGTATAAGTTGGAATTCAACAGTATGGCAAGATTCAACCCCAACTTTTAGTAGATTCAAATTAGGTAAATAATTTATCATGTACAGATGTATAAGAAATAAGTCTAGAAATTTTACTCCACAGAATATGCCTATATCTACCATTTCATTCTCTTTGAGGTGGCTGGAGCAGCTTGTCTGATATTGCTCATCATGTGGTGCTTTACTGTGATTTTCTTCCGTTTCAACCATCCCAATAAAGAATGCTACGAATCTAAGTTTAGATTCAGGAAGACAGTGAACACGGGCCCCATTGTGTGCTGCTTCATGATTGCCTGCTTTCTCTTTGGTAGCGTTACCGTGGCAATGATGCGTGATATCATCAACACCTGTAATTTGTTTACCCCTCCAATATACAAAGTAGATTGCTATTTGTTCTTTCCAACTGGAAATAATTTTATGTGGTATGCTATAATTAATACTTCAGTAATGACTGCGGTTATGTTTGGTTTTCTATGTTTGAACTGTCTTTGTTATCACACTTGTGTCAGACCAAATGCTGGGCATGTGTTCTGCTAAAACAGTGAGAACATTTCTATTGTTTGCTTTATTTTTTCTACTACAACTATGTATTAAAATTATTCTTATGACTTTACAACTAAATATATAAATTACAGCTAAAAATAAAAAAATTAACATATATATATAATATATAATATATAATGTTTTTCATTCCATGAACACGCATGCACAATATTAATGATCTGAATATTAATTAGTTCAAAATATTCTTTATACACACATCATAATGCACCTCAGCAATCAGAAGGTAGTTCAGATTAGTGAAAAGTTTGGAATATCGAGTATATTTTAAAGGTAATGAATGTTATTGAAATAATATTTTATGTACCATAATAAGTATTATTATGATTATAAAACAGACTTTTATTACACAGGCTTAAAATCAGTCATTTCAATAAATTTTACCTTAACAGCTAGTGTTAAAGTAGTAGCTTGAGCTCTGGTCCAGCATTACTCAACCATAGAGGCAGCCTTAATACAGAGTAAAGCAATCAAACTACAGCTTCTCAGGGTGGGTATGTAGCTGTAAAGGGTGAAACTCAACCTGGTAGGTGTTCAGATACCTGTATTTTAGGATTAGTGCGTTGCAGGGTTTAATGAGGTTTTATATAACTTTCAATACTACATAGTACTGTTAACAGATTATAGCCAGCAAATAACTCGTATAAAAAATACATTTTGTTAGTGAAAAAGCATCCTAAAATTTTGATTACAGCTCATAACTCCTGCAAATCATTGCCAAGGTTTCAAAATGCATACTAATATGCAAGTCAACATGGTTTAGACCAAGTGTCAAGTTTTGTAGCTCAATGCCATTCCCTCATTCATGCACTTGTGATTACATACTATTTATAGATTGAGATCTAATTATAGCTACATTTTGTCACACTTTAAGAAGTATGAAGCATCAAAGGTGTGAACTCACAGCGCTACTAAACTCTAACTATAGCTATCAAAAAATCATTTCTCAGACAAAGGAATTCCTTGCATACTGCTATATCAGTATTATATACACACATGCTGTCCCTATAGCTTGAGATAGTGTGTAATGGACATACCGGGCAATTTTAACACTCTAGACTTTCACCTCAGACAAGGTGCTCATTATAATTATGCTATGGTGATAAAGCGGCATTACCAACATTGCAAAAGCTTAAAACCGTAGGGCCAAAGAATTACTAGATTTTTCTGAAAAACAAGATTGAAGCAAAAAAAATTTCGGCACATGAAATTGTCTGGTACAATTTCTCTATAATGCTAGAAAGGCCTTGTCTTCGAGCATGACGTGGCCTTTGTGGCATTAAAGAAGAACTTAACCGACATAGCTATTGATGCTAAATAAATAATGTTTTAATTCTCTCCATAGCAACTCCAATTTAATAAAATAATATTACCATTTGTATGAACAGTTAGAGAAACACTACCTCACATTGAACTATTCAACCCCTATAATTAAATCGTTCCATTAACTACTGAGATTATTAGCTAAAGAATGCAGAATTCAATCAGGAACAGCTTATAATTGGTTGTGCCAATACATGTATTTGCCCACAAATCCCAGGTTACTGCATAAATGAAATTCTACTTCCTTTAGCCATATTATACATACATAGCTACTGTAAATGATTATCATATGCATTACAATTTGACTTCTGTTACTAAACTCGAGTCATTCCTTCTCATTTCATAAGAAGAATGTGTTTTATGGCACGACTTGCACAGCTTCTGAATATTTACTGCAAATAGCAATACATAGAGAGGATAAAATGCCAGTATAACAAGTACAACTGTTGTAGTTGGTGCCACATGGTATTGGGTAAAGTCCCGCGGTCAAGAACAATCTGGTAAAGTCCCGCGGGCAAGAACAATATTGGGATCCAGTCCTCGACTTTCACTGTAGAAATAGTTCAAAGTAGATAGGATTAGTGAGTCAGCATTCATACCAAAGGGAGTAAACTCAGCTATATTTCCACACAGCAGTAGTAGGTAATAACATATTACAAGCATTAACTTTAAATCTGAACTTCCAGATGCACTTCCTTCCTGAGTAATAGACATCATACCATTTGAATATACAATTCCAGAGAAAAAAAAAATTTTTTTTATTTTTAATTAGCTTTCATTTGAATGTAAAATGATATCCTTTAACAAAACTAGTATTGCTTGCTATAGTATATACTTTTATAAGTTACCTTATGGAGGCGAGCTATTATTAATAAAATTAGTGGACCCCCAAGCCAATGTAATAGTTATTGGGAGATTAATATTCCCCTCCCCCTGACCCTGCCCCACTTTTCACTTTTTCAACTTGCCCCTACCTGTCTGCTATGTATTATTTTGATAGTATTAGGACCTTTGAGAGGGTAAGCCTAATGGCAAGATTGGACAGTTATATGGAGTTGAGTAAAATGGGGTACATGTAGGTAGGAGCCATAGAGTTGAAATATGAGCATTGTGTTACATGTTGTTGTTGTTGTTGTTTTTGGTTAAACATTAAGCAATGAATTCATCAACATGCGGTCGCCAGTATTGATAACATTAATATTTTTTCCATTACAATGTTATTATCCTATCTTTGCTGAAGGAAGTGCAGATATCTTTTGAGTACTTGGTTTATCTTCGAGCAAAATCTCAACAACTAGATCAAATACGTGCCACTTTAATAATCTATTATGGTAACCGTCTTTCAAATTCATTAGAAATGGTGTCAAGTATTCTAATTTTTGTGTGACGAGAGATCATTTTTGTGCGTACACATTCCTGTAGTGTTAGTTTTGGACTCATGAAGCTCAAGTAGATTTTTCGTGCTTACTAATGTCTGTGCTAGTCATTGTCTGTCTATACTAGACACAGTTTGTACCCTTCTCTTGCACTTTATATAGCAGTGCTTGATATGGTGCATATCATAGAGTTTTTTTTTAGTAATGTCGAGAGTGTACTATTGGAAGGCGAAAGGTCACAAGAAATATTTTTCCATGATTTGTCTTGACCAAGGAGTATTTCCCATTTTTTTAATAGTGAGGTTATTCAAGACTACTGCAGCGTCCAACTTACAGTGTACAACTATCCCCTTCATTTGTACCATTTTTATATTCGTCATAATGTTGGCATTACTTCTTCGCACAAAAAATAATAAGAATAGCTCCAGTTTATTTCACCATTCTTTTTTTTTTTTTTAATTGCACTTATTATATATGGTGACATAGCGGGGGGGGGGGGGGGGGGGGGGGG
>WLWD01002432.1_pt1 | contig 24291 bp, 7 predicted proteins | sample 6712731 | NCBI WGS metagenome assembly WLWD01 (sample SAMN12718690, study PRJNA576275) | sponge metagenome | isolation source: marine sponge | host: Mycale hentscheli | place: New Zealand: South Island, Marlborough, Capsize Point | collected 2014-11-01 | reverse complement strand
GGCAGAAGCCTGATAGTGTGAGAATAGACAGGCAGCGAGCCTGAGTGAGAGTGAGAGAATAGATAGACAGCAAGCCTGCGAGTGAGAATGGATGGCAGTGAGTCTGATAGTGTGAGAATAGGTAGGCATTGAGTCTGCTGGTGTGAGAATAGACAGGCAGCAAGGCTGAGTGAGAGAATAGACAGGCAGCGAGCCTGAGTGAGAGTGAGAGAATAGATGACAGCAAGCCTGCGAGTGAGAGTAGACATGCAGTATACCTGATAGTGAGAGAATATGAGCCTGATAGTGTAAGACTAGACAGGCGGCGAGCCTAACAGTGAGAGAATAGACGCCCGTGAGCCCGATAGTGCAGAATACATAGGCAGTGAGCCTGAGAGTAAGAAAATAGACACGCAGCGAGAGTGAGAGAATAGACAGGCAGAGAGCCTGATTGTGTGAGAACAGACAGGCAGCGAGAGTGAGAGAATAGACAGGCAGAGAGCCTGATCATGTGAGAATAGACAGGCAGCGAGAGTGAGAGAATAGACAGGCAGAGAGCCTGATCGTGTGAGAATAGACAGGCAGCGAGAGTGAGAGAATAGACAGGCAGAGAGCCTGATCGTGTGAGAATAGACATGCAGGAGAGTGAGAGAATAGACAGGCAGAGAGCCTGATCGTGTGAGAATAGACAGGCAGCAAGAGTGAGAGAATAGACAGGCAGAGAGCCTGATCGTGTGAGAATAGACATGCAGCGAGAGTGAGAGAATAGATAGGCAGAGAGCCTGATCGTGTGAGAACAGACAGGCAGCGAGAGTGAGAGAATAGACAGGCAGAGAGCCTGATCGTGTGAGAATAGACATGCAGCGAGAGTGAGAGAATAGACTGGCAGAGAGCCTGATCGTGTGAGAATAGACATGCAGCGAGAGTGAGAGAATAGACAGGCAGAGAGCCTGATCGTGTGAGAATAGACATGCAGCGAGAGTGAGAGAATAGACAGGCAGAGAGCCTGATCGTGTGAGAATAGACATGCAGCGAGAGTGAGAGAATAGACAGGCAGAGAGCCTGACCGTGTGAGAATGGACATGCAGCGAGAGTGAGAGAATAGACAGGCAGAGAGCCTGATCGTGTGAGAATAGACAGGCAGCGACTGTGATAGTGTGAGAATAAATAGAGTGAAGGGCAGTGTGCCCTGCATAGACACTTTCAAAGGGGCCCCGGACAGACCATCACACCTTTATTTGGTGGAAATCTAACTATATGTACTAGAACCGCCTACCCATGCTCTCTATAATGCCACACTGGCAATAGTGTAGTGTGGCTTATGAGTCCAAAGACACATCCAGCACTACAGTTCATTATCTAATCTCTCTCATTATGTAACCCCTATTTGCTCCGCCTCCCTTCTCATGTAACACTCTCATGTCAGCAATTACAGCATGCAACCTGACTGATTCAGGAGTTTCCAAGCTTTCGAGAATACTGATCACTTTGACAGAGCCAATCTTGGCAATACGGCCATTACTAAATACTGCACATAGTTACTAACATGCAATGGACAATAATGATCATAAATTTTTGCATGAAGGTTCGAATAAGAAGAGTGGGAGCCGGCAATGCACCCCACACCTGTAACGAAGGCCTATGCCTGATCATAACGAGTGTTGGCAGCATGATTTTGTGATTTATGATTGCAACTGTTGGGTAGAGTAACAGCATTAGAACTAGAGTCCAACTCTTAACATAACTGTACTATAGTTAAGCAAGGCAAATGGACCAGCAGCATGCCCATGTATTATCGAGCCATAGAACTCCATTTTCAGCTGATTGCATCAATGAAGGCCATTCACCACTGACTGATTGTTTAGATCCTATTAATCCAACCTGACCTACAGAAAGCTAATTACATAGAGTACAGTAGTTTATATCTCTAGCCCCTTACTATTTAAATAATACCACCACTGATGAGCAGCCATCCTTAGAGAGCTAATAGTGCCGGGTGAACCAGCCATTCTGGCAAGGAAGTAACAGGTAGCTGCCTAGGCTTAGGCTACAAGCACTGAGAACAGTGGCTATCAGGACGAATGTACTTGTGCCCGGGTGCCATTGCTCCACATGTGACACCCCACACGTGATCGCTTAGCGAATGGTCGCAGTATTTGCAGGTCCTCTGCCGACCTTTACCTGGGCTCGGGTGATGTGATGGTGGGCTTAATTAGTGTGGGTAAAACCACTAAGATAATAGCAAATTTTTCTCGTTCTAACAGCCAATAATTATTTCAGCCGAGAATGATTGAATAACCACTAAGATATTTCATGGTACATGAATTATTCAACTCAGTCAGCCATATAGAAATACAACACACACAAAAAGTTAGAGCAGTCTTACGTCACAGAATATACCACCTTATTATGTAATCTATTGTTTGTGGTCTTCCCAATTAGTGAGGGGAACTGAACAAACTACTTAATGTCAGCCTACCTGCCGCATAGCAGTAGGTAAAGGGTCCAGTAAAGCGAGATTAAATATGACGTGATCAAAATAGATCCTAAAGCCTGTCAGGAATAAATAATGTGCTTATAAACTACAAGCCAGAGACACAGATGGATAAAATTTGAAAAATTGTTCAGATGTGCCCACACTTGACTGCCATTGCAGGGCTCCTCTAAAAGGTTCTAAAAGAACTAAAACGTTCCGCAGACTGGAATATTTTTAGAGATGTTCCAACTGAGGGAAACCAAGCGTTCTACTTGGTACAGCTACAGCTGGTAAATTTAGTAATATGAAACTCATAACAACTAAATGACAAAACTGACTAACAGAACAGAACTTGTTATCCTACATATAGACTCATTGCTATGTAGAATACATGGAGGTATAACCTCCTAACTAGTACTGAACTAGACACAGCTGATGCCAATGCCACTGAAGGTCATAGATTACACAAAATAAAGTTAGCTGAAATAATAGACATCTTCCAACAGAACAGTCACAGGATCATGTGTTAATGTTACTGCATTAGTCACTCCTTATGACTACAATAGTGTTCCCCAGGAATTAACCGATTATCGCCGAATTACGCGTTTCCGCGTCAAGTACGAGGGTGCTTCACAGCACGGGTTACGCATTTTTGCGTAACCGCCATAGTACCCGCTTCAATTAGCTACCAGCAGCAATCGCAAGTGTTTCAAGAGCTCCCACAACACCGTAGCGATTCTCCTGTGAGGTAAGTGTAAGGGAGGCAAGGTTTTAATGACCCTTACCATAGAAATTTTTTTATTATTTGTAGATTGAAATTGTAGCACTGCTTGTCTATAAAGAAAATCAAAGTTACAAAAAAAAAAATATGTATAGCTATAACTAATAGACAAAAATATTTATCAATTATTAATATGATATAAAGTTGTCAATAAAATTTAAAGACTGCCAAGAAGTCTTCATAGAGGGCAGTGATGAAGAATTTTTTGATATCAAAGAAATAGAGATAGAATAAGGCAGAAGACTTCTCAGGTGTAGAGGTCCGTGGCCAAGAAGTCTTCATGGAGGGCAGCAATGAAGAATTTGATAATCTGGAAGAAATAAAGGTTGAAAAAGGCAAGCTATTTTAGCTTCGTTTGTTCATACACAGAGGGTTATATAGATTTTGAACAACACTAACCACAAAAAGGTCAAGTTATTATTGCAAGAGGATACAGACTTTCTTCCTCCCAGTTCTCCCCTACTTGAAGGTGCCCATAAAATGGATTTCTTAGGAGAAAGTTTCTCAGGTATGAAGAGAAGGTTGTGCAATCTATGTCAAGAACAGTAACAACAGACACATCATGGTACGGTACAGTGGTGATTATGGGGTGTGGCTTTGTCACCATGGGAGTTCAATCAGACTGCTTCATAGTATTATCAGAAAAAAATCCTAGAATTGCAAACACAGTAGTCTATATAATTGCTTGTTATGTTATAATATTATATTATTCTAGTATATGGCTCACACACAAAAAAAAAAACAGCCAAAATCCATAGTTGCTGAATTATTTCAAAGCAAGCGGCTGGTGAACATTTAAAACAACAATATATAGCTATGAAACATGAGGTCTTAGCCTAAACCTTTACAATACTGATGCAAACAATGGTATACTTACCTTGAAGCTTGTGGTTTCCAATGAGTGCGCACTTCATACACTTCAAACGCCTAGAAACTAAACAAAACTTAGCCCGCGGGTAGAGGAAGGCTTTAGCTTCAATCAGTTAATACATCGCCGTCGGTTACTTTGAAGCGTATTGCCTCTAGACAAGAAAAAGCTCAGGCGGTTCAAGCCTTGAGGTGACGGTCACGATTTCTTGTAAACAATTTCGGAGTACGCGCACGTAACCGCGAATTTAATTTCCGGCGTTAATCGGTTAAATCAGCAATTTTTGGGAGGCACAAATTCACTTAGGGGGAAATCACAGGTTATATTGCATAAGATCAGCCTTCAGAAACTTGCCAGAGTACGGACTAGCATTCAGATCACTAAGATAATCAACATCTTGCGATAGTACTGGTCTTATATACAGTGACATCTGATAACATTACTTGACGTACATATTTACATGTATATTTATTGACACAAACACACACACTTTTGTCCTAGGTGACCACAACAAGCTAGCCAGAGCCACTAATTGAGTTGGTGATACATTCTAGCAATGTAGACCTATTGGAATCAATACTTCCTTATATTACAAACACACTCTCTAGAGAACACTCACCTTGCCATCACTTCAGCAATGTCAGGTAACTCTATGATCAAATGTTGACACTTCTTGAGCCATCATTCACAGCTAGTCTAAGTCAGAGACATCGAAAGTAGCTTCACCCACTCCATCCCACTACAAGGAAAAGCAATAGAAAAAGAAAACACATTGAAGTGAATAAATGCAATCATGAAATTCAACTTATACTCTGCAAGCTAATCCCACCAAGAAATTGTTAGAAACAGTTCAAACTCTAGCTGAGAGGTATAGTCTCCTAAAAATATTCACTAACACGGCGGTTCTGGATCTCTAGATTGGAGTCAGTTGTAACACAACAAGAGGTAGAGGCATGCATGAACACATACTGTAGTATAATGCAGAAATAGAACGGTCAAGACAGTGTGGTAAAAAACCACAACAACATTAATTTTAGAGGTTAGTGACAGGGAAGAAACGTCAGCTCTATATATTATAGAAGAAATATTCCTACACAGGAAACTAGTTGCACACACTGGCATACACTACTAATGAATGACAGGATTTAGTTTTGATCAATACTCATTCACTGATTAAAAAATTAGGTATCACAAGTTACGACCAAGGATGAAGTGATGGTAAAATAACTCGCCAGAAGCTTTTAATAGCCTCAAAGGTTGTAAAACAAGAAGCCGTAAACTCCTGATCGAATGGTTCAAACAATTGGTAAAGGTTACATATTGTCAGAATGAGCAGTCTTTTAGACGTCTTTTGATTACCGTATGTCACATATAACTTTAATATTGTATTTTTTAAGTGATCGACTTCCGTGGCTGCATTAAATGGGGCTGCAATTGTTTTTGTTCCCCATTTAACTTCAATAAATCCACCTGATATGAATTCTCACTTCAAATAAATGCTTCGACCAGACATCTTGAGAACTAATGTGGAGTTGTTGACTGCAGCTACTTACTTACAAATTTCTTTATACATAGTGAAGGCCTACTATAAAAGACATCAGCTGTGTTCAGATATCGATATAGAAGCCGTTGACTTCCATCCCATCATATTCATACTTGATTATTAAAGTTCAAACCACTAGTCATACCTAAATGTTTTTATTAATCAAACATTTAGGCCGCTATTAAAAAAAAAAACATTGAACTTTAATAATCAAGTATGTTTATACCTAGTCAAATAAATATTATCCAAGAAATCCCATCATATTGAACTGCTGCACACTAACCACTGTCAATACGATAAATATATCTCTGGCCAACTCTTAGACACACTTCTGAGGATCTCATGACCCATACTGATTGTAGACAAGTTCAACACCCTATTATCCCTATCATCATTAGGGCTCTTCCGGCTTGTCACCCAAGGGGGAGCTAAGTTAGACAATGTGAATGGGGGGGGGGGGGCAATCGACATTAAAAAGTTAATCATGCAATACACCTTATAAGATGTAATTCTGTGTCAAGACTTAGAATTAAAATTTCCCCCCACTCTTTTTTTTTTTTTTGTATTATTTATTTTTCCTACTTAGCCTTACACCTTAGCCGCTGTCAGCATGTATACCTGCACTGTTAATTAAAAATTGCCAGTACACTAATGGGAAAAAACAACAACACAATCTCACTAAAGTACTAGGGAGGTGGGGGGGGGCATTTTATTAATTACAGTGGCCGAGTGTTTACTGCCACTCCTGACGATGATATGGACATGTATATGAAGAAAACCAAAACGAAACAGGTTTTGAGTTTGTTCATGTTAATGATTTCTCAGACTATTCCTTGTCAGATGGCGTATTGTCACAACAATTTCTAAATTTAATAGTACGGCACGTAAATTGCCCATTAAAAAATGTGTGGAAAAATCACTCTTCAATTGAAGTCGCACAGAGAAAGTGAAATAGCACGTAACTAAGTGAAATAGCATGTAACTAAGTGAAATAGCACGGTAACTAAGTGGAAACTAAGTGAAATACCACTGTAGCTAAGTGAAATAATACGGATAAGTGAGCACGCATGCAGTATTAACCTTGGAAACGTACAGTTGGAGAGATTCTAGTTGGAGACAATGTCATTCTGTACCACAGAAGCTCTACCCATATTAGACGGAAATTTTTCAACATTTTACTGAGCCAAAGGTTGAAACCGAAATTCCAGAGGAATCTAATCCTGAAATACAAAGATAGTGAGTGACTGATACAGTGTATCTACAAGTGCAAATGATTACAAAAAAAGATGGCCTACTATTAGCGAGTGATAGTACGGGTAACCTGTACTTTTGGGATCAACAGCACTCTAAAGCAATTGAAATAGTACTCGGCGAGTGCTATTTCAATTGCTTTATGAGTGCTATTGATCCCTAATAGCACTGTTACCTGTGCTATTACTCATACTATAATAATATAAAATTGTATTGGATAACCCACACTTTCAGCAATGAATTGGCAGCAGAAATGATTAGTTCAGACAGTTACATGTTTTACAAGTTAGGCGGGGAGAGGTGTTTAAAGAAAACTCTGTTTTTTTTTGTCATGTCAAATAATTTGCAAAACTCCTAAATACAATTCATTAGCTATCTATTAAACACTACGCATCACAGTATTTAGTACACTTACTTGTTATCGCATAGCATAAGTGAATTCCTGCCGTTGCAGTCCTCTTTATCATCACTCACAGGTAGCACAAATGCAGCCTAGCCAACAACGAGCAACCAACCAAACGAACCACCCACCTCCTAAATCAATCTTGCAGGGTCACCAAAGACAACTTTCCACAAAGGTCGAAGGTGAAAGCTAGCAACAAGAGCGCGCGCAAAGACATCGCGTGAAATCAAAGGTGAGGGTCAGCCGTTCTGCACATAACGTCTTTCGATAAAATCTGTTAAGCGCGATCAGCCCTGCTAGCGGACGTGGACACTAATGCCCAACCTAATTTCCTGCGGCACCAGCTCGCTTGAGTCTGGGCTGCGTTGGCTCCTTCCGCAGGAAGACTGCCGCTTGTCGGGCTGGTTGAACTTCCAGATTGACGTCGTTGAATGTAGGTAGCTAGAACAAAAAATGAGAAGAAATGGTTTGCTAGTGCTATTAATAGCAGCGACTAAATGTAAGTTAAGACTGCAGTATAAATTAACAATATTAGCTACTAGTGGTGCGCTTGAATAGCGCAAATGCATGGCGAGCGAGCAGACTCTTTTTACATAAATATAGGACAGAAATTACATCAAACTGTAGTGCACAGTGTAACCCTTTCCATTCTCAGTTAGCATCAGAGAATCTAAAGTCTCTGATCCCAGACTAAACTAACAGAATTACCTGAATAAACTTTGAAAGCAGTGGCAAAGAAGTGCAGCTTGACAAATACTTCACAATTGTTTCAAGAAGAGAGTAGCTGTCAACTTTTTGGTTGAAACAAAGTTGGTAAGGTAATGCAGCAGGATTCTCCGCGCTCGTTAATTGAAAAATACTGGAACTGTGAACGCTTTACCTAACTTACGTAATTCGAAGCGCGGGCGAAAACAGAAGTCTCACGTACCCCATAAACAAATAAATAAATAACTAGTGGTGTGCTTGAGCACAAATGGCGAGCGAGCCTAAAGATTATTGACTTCTAACACTGAAACTACTGAAAATAAGGTCAAGTTTTTAAATTTAGCATACAGGGTAAAGGGATTTCAGTGCCATAGTAACAACTCTCTGCAACTGCTTGAATTGAAGGAAAAAACAACAACAACAAAACAATACACGTTATTTAATAGTTTTCTTTGTGATATTCTTTAGCTAAGTAGTGGTTGTAAGTAGTGGTTGTAACACACAATGCTTTGACACAGCTGGACATGCACCTACACAGACTTACCTTCACAGTAGTCTAGTGGACAATGTATTTTCAGGTAAATACTTGCGCACGGCTTATAACCATGACAAAGAGCGCATTGACTTACCACCGCCACTAACTCGAATAGAAATGGAAGTCCCTTAAGTTGTCAAGTTTGAACTGCACCAGCAAAAGAATTCAAAACGGTAAACAATTCAATTTCTAGGGTGATACGGGTACTGATCGATAAACCAGAGGATTCTGTTTAGTGCAATTTGGGACGGGGTCGACAACCGAACTAACACAAAAACGTGAGGGTCAAAGTACAAAATGACATACGTACGTCCAAACATATATACAAATAAACTAGTGGTGTGCTTGAGCACAAATGGCGAGCGAGCCTGATAGTTAGGTAACATAAAATGTTACTATTTTTAGCTTACTTCATGCAAACACTACAATAGCAGTTATGACATTTCATTTCAGCAAACAAATACAAAATCACTCTCTTACCTTATTAATGGTAACTTTTGTAGTATCAAACATCAACCATTCTGATAATCTCAATCACCAGTAACTCTTGAACAAGCTCTCAGCTACGATAAAAAATAAACCAGTGTTATTATTATTAATTTTAGCCAACAATATGGAATTACTACTTACATCATTCTTGAGTATTGATAACTTCTGTAGTATCAAATTGAAGTTACTTTGACCATCTGAATTACCTTGAATTCTTGACAACAAGCTCTCACCTACAAAAACAAAAGACAATCAATTTTAGCACACAAATACAAAATTACTTTCTACCTGAGCAGTGGTAACTTTTGTAGTACCAAATTTGAGCCAGTCTGACTTTGAATTTACCAGTCACTGTTGACTAGCTCTTAGCTACAAAAAAGAAAGGCCAGAGTTAATTTTGCATATTTTGCTAACAAATATGGATTTGCGTACTTATCTCAGCTTCCCTCGAGAAGTAGTAGCTTCCATAGCATTAATACTACGGCATTCTGACTACCAACGGCTCTTGACAACCAACAACCGGCACTCCGTATCACCCCATAAATTGGCGAAGTTTTGAAATTAAGTCTGGAAAAGGGTCTTCAATGCCATAGTAACCTGTCTAATCAACTTTTTGTGTCTTGAAAACAAGCGTTTTAGCAGGAATTTTCTCATACTTTGGAGCTTAAGTATAAAGTAAGGTTTGCTTAATGCTGTAGTTTCAGAATAAACTGGAGTCAAGCCTAAATAGCCGTGTTTTTAGGAGAAAAAAGTTCCCCGCGCGCGCGTTTAAAGAGCATACGTACCATCCATACATACATACATATATACTAGTGGTGTGCTTGAGCACAAATGGCGAGCGAGCCTGATAGTTAGGTAACAAAATGTTACTATTTTTAGCTTACTTCATGCAAACACTATAATAGCAGTTTTGACATTTGATTTCAGCAAACAAATACAAAATCACTCTCTTACCGATTAATGGTAACTTTTGTGGTATCAAACATCAACCATTCTGATAATCTCAATCACCAGTAACTATTGAACAAGCTCTCAGCTACGATAAAAAATAAACCAGTGTTATTATTTGTAATTTTAGCCAACAAATATGGAATTACTACTTACATCATTCTTGAGTATTGATAACTTCTGTAGTATCAAATTGAAGTTACTTTGACCATCGGAATTACCTTGAATTCTTGACAAGCTCTCACCTACAAAAACAAAAGACAATCAATTTTAGCACACAAATACACAATTACTTTCTTACCTCATTTTCTTGAGCAGTGGTAACTTTTGTAGTACCAAATTTGAGCCAATCTGACCATTTGAATTTACCAGTCACTGTTAACTAGCTCTTAGCTACAAAAAAGAAAGGCCAGAGTTAATTTTGCATATTTAGCTAACAAATATGGAATTGCGTACTTATCTCAGCTTCCCTCAGAAGTAGTAGCTTCCATAGCATTAATACTACGGCATTCTGACTACCATCGGCTCTTGACAACCAACAACCGGCACTCCGTATCTCCCCATAAAACGGCGAAGTTTTGAAATTAAGTCTGGAAAAGGGTGTTCAATGCCATAGTAACCTGTCGAATCAACTTTTTGTGTCTTGAAAACAAGCGTTTTAGCAGGAATTTTCTCATACTTTGGAGCTTAAGTATAAAGTAAGGTTTGCTTAATGCTGTAGTTTCAGAATAAACTGGAGTCAAGCCTAAATAGCCATGTTTTTAGGAGAAAAAAGTTCCCCCCGCGCGCGTTTAAAGAGCATACGTACCATCCATACATACATACATATATATATACTAGTGGTGTGCTTGAGCACAAATGGCGAGCGAGCCTGATAGTTAGGTAACATAAAATGTTACTATGTTTTAGCTTACTTCATGCAAACACTATAATAGCAGTTATGACATTTGATTTCAGCAAACAAATACAAAATCACTCTTTTACCTGATTAATGGTAACTTTTGTAGTATCAAACATAACCATTCTGATAATCTCAATCACCAGTAACTCTTGAACAAGCTCTCAGCTACGATAAAAAATAAACCAGTGTTATTATTTGTAATTTTAGCCAACAAATATGGAATTACTACTTACATCATTCTTGAGTATTGATTTAACTTCTGTTATCTCAAATTGAAGTTGCTTGGACCATCGAATTACCTGAATTCTTGGAATCTCTCACCTACAAAAACAAAGACATCAAATTTTAGCACACAAATCCCATTACTTTCTTACTCATTTTCGTGAGCAGTGGTAACTTTTGTAGACCAAATTTGAGCCACTGACTATTTGAATTTACCAGTCCCTGTTAACTAGCTCTTAGCTACAAAAAAGAAAGGCAAGTTAATTTTGCAATATTTACGCTAACACTATGGAATTGTGTACTTAGCGTCAGCTTCCCTCGAGAAGTAGTAAGCTTCCTTAGCATTAATACTCCGGCCATTCGGACTACCAATGGCTCTTGACACCAACACATCAGCCACTCTGTCTTCCCCTTAAAAGGGCGAAGTTTTTGATTTAGTCTGGAAAAGGGTCTTCATCCATAAGTCACTGTCGAATCAACTTTTGTGTCTTGGAAAACAGCGTTTTAGCAGGAATTTCTCATACTTTGGAGCGTAAGTATAAGTAAAGGTTGCTTAATGCGTGTTTCAGAATAAACTGGAGTCAAGCCTAAATAGCCGTGTTTTTACAGTGGTGGCGGAACTGGCCCGGCAGACCCGGCAAGTGCCGGTGTCACAGTAAAATTGGTCCGGGCAAATTGCGGTCCGATCGGACCAAATCCGCTAGCGTTATTGGTCCGGGCGGATAAAATCTGCTAGCGGATACAGTCCCCCCGGACCAATAACGCTAGCGGATTTGGCCCGTCATCTGCTGATTTGGTCCGCCTAGTTTATCGTCTTCCATGACAGCTATTGCACCGTTTTGGGGGTTCAGGAGTCTTCAAGTAGAGGTATGTTCACTTTACTATTGAGCTCTAGCAATTTTGATGTAGTTCAAGTTCCACTGTTCACTGCTATAAATGTAAGAAGATTCCACAGGGTATCATCTAACTTTTTTTGTAACTAAATTCAATTAGACTGACATTTGAGCCTCTTACAGGGATTGTAATCACTAGTATGTAATGCTTGATGCCATTGCAACTTTTATTTCACAAAGCTTGACTAAAACCATTTGGTGGTTTGGACGTTTAAGTGAATACTTTTTTTTTGCTTTTTATTTTTCAGATTACTTATTCCACAGAGTATTTAAGAATTGATATAATAGTTGTTACCTAAGTATTAAGCTACATAAAAGATTCAGATTCAACTTGAACCAAAGAAACTACTACTAGCTAAAGAAGCTTCATTTTCATTTCATACTGGAGAATATCATGAGTCTGTTGGCTTAGTATTTACATGAGCCACAGGCACAAGTGTAAATAGAATCAATCAGACTAATTAAATAAATTTATTATGTACTGCTCATGTGTTGATGCCATAGTTACTATTGCTATGGCATTGTAAACACCATAAACAAATTTGTAACCTGGAGGGACGTAATAACCCAACATGATAACTGTGAACACAGGTGATATGGGAAAATATTACCCTAGGCCTTATCCTGTTTACTTTAGTGCATTTTCTATGTAGCAGCAGTTATCAGGACCTGTTCAGTATATAATAAAAAGTATCATGATATTTTTTCCTATATGTTCATAATTTGCTTCTTATTGTGTGTGTGTGTGTTATGTGTTTGTTGTGTGTGTGTGTTGTGAGTGTGTGTGTGTGTGTGTGTGTGTGTGTGTGTGTGTGTGTGTGTGTGTGTGTGTGTGTGTGTGTGTGTGTGTGTGTGTGTGTGTGTGTGTGTGTGTGTGTGTGTGTTGTTCTCGTGCTTCTAAAATGTTTTTCTACCGGTTAGCTATAAATATCTCCTAAAATGTGAGGTTTTGCCCTTCTTTTTTTTTTTTTTCAATTATGCCTCTTATGTTTATGGCTTCATTTATGGTATGGCATGGATACATGCAATATTTGTCTGCTTTTATCCCACTAGTACGAAACTTTGAAGTTATAAAAAAATGATGATTTTTTAATTTGAAAAAACTGCGATATGACCTTTGATAACTTTTAAATTGTGATACATAGCTATGCAGTAATTAAATTATACTGTAGTGATTGCATACTTTTATCAAGCATGTCCATATTTGCTTACTCCGTGAAGACTTCAGTTTGAAAGTTGAAATACCTTTTTCACGTTTTTGGTTGGGCTGAATAATGATGACAATGTGGTGACCAAACTAATTTAGATTCTCCAATTACATAATGTAGTGTATAACATTGCCTTTCTGTTCATTAAACCTTTTTGCAAACCTAATTGCTACTATTCTCTTACTACAATGACTGCTTTTTAATTAGTTACTATTATTAGCTAAATATACCCAAAAATGTTTCAGCCTCTTGCACAAGCCTTTTTTAGGGGTAAACATCTCAGAAGATGATAAAACTTGGCTGATATTTCCTAGAAATTAGCAATATAATAAAAAAAATTTCAGCCAACAAATGACCGAATTATTTAGTTACTGTCATGATCTTCAGTTTGAAAGGGATAATGTATGTACACAAGTCAGTCAAGTGCTTTATTTATATATACAACACAGAAGCATTATTTGACATAATAATGAAGTTGAATACAACAAAATGTAAGTGATCTTGTAGAAACTATTCCTGAGTTAGCCTCGCTGAACAAATCTGCTCAGTTGCCACTATTTTTATCTAAAGGCGGCTAAAAGGGGACCTAGTTAGGCTTAAAAGGTTTTATAAATGCTATCCCCGAACCTCACTGGATGTATCAGCTCTATCACTACTATTCTTGTCTAAAGGCTGTGGAAATAGAACGTTGTTCACCAAGGTAAATACACTTTTAGTCGATAGTTGCAAGCCTCGCTTAAATAGCTTCTGTCATTGATTAGTATTTTTATCTGTCAGAAATGGTAGCTATGGTATAAAATAGTTAAACCATGGCAACTCTCAGAATTATCGCTGGATAACTCCTCAAACCAATGGTTTAGCTATTATATATTCTCCCGTATTTTATGCTATTTATTGAATTCTCCAAGCAGTGCGTACATAGCGAGTAAAATGAATTGAAAAATACACTCTGACTGTTTGAGAAAAAGTCTAAATCACTTTCACATGATATTTTCATTTGCCTTCGGCTCTCATTTTATACTCTGACTCATGCTATGTACAATACTTGAGTCAGAGTACATTAATAAGAGAACTACTTTACGAGCACTTTAAATATTTTCAAAATATTTTTATTAATCATTTCTAATACGATTTCAATAGATTTTACTCGTTACACATGTGCTACATGGAGCATTCAATAATCAAATGGTCTGCTTGCCACATTGTGTGAAGACATGGTTAATTAACATGTTAGAATTCCTTTAGAACTATTCATTTTAACGGCAATTAGAGAATGCACGTAATATCATTGTCAATTCTCAGTTGCTTCATTTGCTCTTGTCTATTTTGAATTAAAAAATATCAGGTGTTTTGCATTTAGAATATATTGCTTTTAAAACTTGTCTCACAATTATATTCATTCGGTGCAGCAATTATGTACATAAAGGGTGCGTGGTTAACCACATGGCTCAGCTACCTCACTATAGTTGGATTGCGCAGAAAACAACAACAAAAGAACAAGCATCACAGGCATTACTAGCATGAGGACTGTATAGCCACAGGAACCAATGCACTCAATAACTTGTAAACACTCACGGAAATTTTGGGGCTGTTACAAAGAGTAATTTAGTGGAAATAAAATTTGTAGATGTTTTACTATATTTTATAACTATCTAGTATAATGTTGACGTGTTAGAGATTTAATTATAGGTAATCTAAGTAATTTAGATCTTAAACGACTGTTTTTATTGTTGATGTTGCCATCTTCATTTTCTGCTATTACTATTCCTTTAGAAGTTACCACTTATGTACAGAGAACTAATATTTCGTCTTATCTTTTTGTTTGAATACTAGAAAGATAAACCTAGAATAAAGGTATGCATTCATATAAATATGATTTTTAGGGTGTATTTATATTAGTCAAAAATCAGGTTTTTAATTTAAAATTTATCCGACTTAAAGCAATGCTAAAATGATATGAAACATATTATAAGTAATGATATGCTTGCTCAATATTTGCTACTTGTTGTCCTGAATAGTTATCTTTTAGTTTGATTTACCATCTAGAATTGTCAGCTTGTTAATTTAGCTAATAATGCAGGACGATATGTTATCTTGATCAAGTTATCAGATTTCAAATATGTGCTATGAAAACTGAAAAAGTATCTATGAATTAGAAATGCCACCTATTGAATTAAGAAATTCTGTACTTGCACCAGTTACCATTACTGGACTACATGTGTGTATGGGTGTGTGTTTGCGCATGTGTGTATGCATGCTGCGTCGTGTGTACATGCATGCGTGTGTGTAAATAGCCAAAGAATCAATTATTCTTTCCCCTCTCTCTTTTCCTTCCTTCTATTCTCGATACTTTATTCCCACTCACCTCCAACCCCCCACCTCCTCCCCCATATTATTATTATTGTTGTTATTATTATTATTATTATTTATCAACTTTGTGTGAGTCCAGGTGATTGTGCATGGCTATTCTCAAGCCATTGGACAAAATGACCCTGGAATACTCTCACCTCTCATCAGTGGCATAGCTGGAGAGAAACTGCTGGAGGGTCCTAGTTTTGTGACCTATAAATGTATGAACCAAGTTTAAATTGAATTTATGACTAATTGATAAAATATTTTTGATGGGAGGGCCAAGGCCCTCCAGGCCCCCCTCAGCTACGCCACTGTCCCTCATAGGTTAATAATGAAGAGTTAACAAAAAAAGTGTGTGTGTGTGTGTGTGTGTGCATGTGTGTGTGAGGTGCTATGTTTCCTCTTTGGACCATGGCCTTGTCAATGGAGGGGCTTAAGCGCACCAATGAACCCACAATTGTTAAGTTTTGGGGGTAGTTGCTGACTAAGCATGGTCCAAGTAGACTAAAGTAAATAGATCCAGGGCATTGCCTGATGGTGCCACTTAACAAGAACTCCATGTAATCTCAAGTACGTCCTGTTTAAAGCTTATTATGAAATGCTGGTGCCAGTAATGCTTAGGGTATGTCATTCTTGCTCACCCCCCCCTCCCCCCCATCTTGGAAAACCACTTGACCCATTACTGGCAGTGGTGACAAGGTTAAGGTGTTAAGTATAAGATACATTAGTGAGATTGCTGGTTCACCAGATGTAAGATGTACGGTACTTTCTTCTTAGTAACTGTGACCAGGCAGCTAACCAGAAATTAATTAGTAATATTGTGTTTGGTGAACCCATTTCATTTGTAGTTATATAAAATAAATTATTAAGTATAATGATACCAAAGTGCAATTTTAAATTGTAAAAGTGATCTGTAGTAAATCATTCAGTTCTTGCATTTTGGGCACACCCAGGGTTTCTTCTTGCTATTCCAATCTTTATTACTTATTCTGCTACATTCCCTGTGGTATCACTCTCCACATTCATCACAGCATACCATACTACGACCTTTTTCAGGCTGTCGACAGCTACAATAAATTGGTATCTTTTGAGTGTCAAAAGTTGCCTTTCTTTGCTCACTTTTGCTTGGAAATGTTGTGAGAGTTTTGCTCTCAAATACTTTCAATAATTCTGATCTTAACGTTTCTTGGTTAAAAGTTATGAGTTCAGTTTTTTGTCCATTACAAATGGCAGCTGCAAAAGCGATCATTAAGGGACCACAGTCAGAACCTCCCTTCTGAATTTGAACATTCATATAATTTACTTTGATGTCTTTGCAGTAAGTCTGCAATTATTTCTTCTAGATCTTCACTGAGTAGTAAATGCATGCTGTCATAAATTTTGACAGTGGCTGGTTGACATCCTACTGTAGATACTGTAATCCAATGGTTGCCGCTGTGGTTTAATATTTGCACAAAGGGGTTCAAGTGATGAACAGTAAATGTCCTTGTGTATTGCAATGTAGGGCTTTCCAGTCCAGCTATACCATAGGTATTTCTCAAAATGGTCTGTGCTGTATCTATGTGACGGTAATTTAATCACATGTTGCTGGTAGGATGATATCCTTATCAGTAATTGAGAGTGAGATTTGGCCAACAACAGTCCATATTTTTTTCTCCTATACTGCATTTGTTTCAGCTACCTCAATCACTGCAGTAGACTGCATTGCAGCTAGCTTTTGAGATCCTGTATTAATGCATGCTCGACCAGGATGACATTGTGGTCCACATATGTTACCCTGCCGTTTGCATGAACATTTCTTTGTGGCACAGCACATACACTGCTGACCAGCTGGAGGCTGAGCTTCAGGCTGCATTCATGGATAGCCTAAATAATATTTGAAAATTTATTTGAATCTTAGCGTTAAAAAAATAGCTAGACAATAAGACCAAAGGGTTTAGCACATTTAAAGTGCTGCAACACCATAGCAGTTATGCATAATAATTTCAACCAGGTACATTACAATCTGATTACCTTTTCATATGTAGTGTTTTCTGAGCTTGCATCAATGGACATCACATTTTCGGTTAATTCCTGCCATGTGATAAACTTATTTGCTACAAGCATTGATGATGTATTATTAATTAGAGATTAGTAATTTGAACTGGTATTTAAAGCGGACAAGCACTAATATTCACAGTTGTTGTAATAAAAAATTGTTTTAATATTCATCAATCGAAATTTAACTTTGCCCATTTCAACCTAATCATGCATAAATCACATGTTAAATGAAAATATTTTTTATAGAATTAATAAATGAGAAAATTTACTTTCTAATTGGTTACTTTGATATGAGTAAATGTTAATTATTATATGTATTACTCCAATTTATTAATAATAATCACTGCAACTGATCTTATTTATAGTACTGTCACACCAAAATTATTCAAATAAGTGAGAAATTTGTGTATTTATGTATACTGTAAATCTACACATACATTGTCTTCTGTAATGGTACCCATTTCTTCGATTGTCATTATGTCTTCTTCCGCTGTCTTCTATCACAAAAGACATCAATTTTCATAATAATTATGTATGAGTCAGTGCATGGTACACATTTAGAGTTAAATGTTGTAGTGTTTTATTAATAATTTTAAATCAATACTTATCAGTCCAGCTAATAAAATCTTATATATTTACCTTGCTATGAGTAATGACTTCCTTTTCAGATTTTTCTGATGTTGACACAAATTCCTCAAATTCCTTTCATAAATATTTAATACAAACATGGAAGGAAAGCTTATAAATGTTGAATAAGGAAATGAGGAAGGATATTTCAGATATTGATAACAGGACGGGTAAAAGTGTACTTGCCTTAGGCGCATTAAAACTAGAATGAAAGGGATAAACCCTGATACTTAATTGACACGATATGTGTTAAGTAGCATGAATTTTTTTTACATTATTTACATACTAACAATTAACTAACCATATCTGTGTTCTTGCAAATTTTCAAATTTATACTGCTAATTCCCTGCTTGAGAATTTTCCCAGAGTTGTTTTTTAATTTGTATGTCCCTCTGGTTGTTTGTTCAGCAATTTCATATGGACCATCCCAATTAAACTCCAACTTTCCTCCTTGTCTTGTCTGCTTGCAGCTGTTGTAGCGCCATATTTTATCTTCAACATTAAAGTCTGGCTTCTTATGAGCATCATACCTTTTCTTTGGTTTTACTTGAGCCTTCTTTATATTCTCCTTGGCTTTAGTATTGATTTCATCAGCCCATTGAAGCATTGATTCCATGTGTTCATCAAGGTCATTTGCTGATGGAATTCTAAAGTGCACATGCCATTAATCCACCATTGTACATTTAAAGCCAATTAGCTATATACACCAGCATTCTTTTTAATACCTTAGGAGTTATTTGCGTCACCTCCTGGAAAATTGTTTTGCTAATCCTCTTCACACTGAAATTAATTGTACTCAATGTTTATGGAATTTAAAAAACTCTAAACTGGACATGAATTGTAAAAATTTACAGTAATGGCAGTGTTATTAAAGTTTCTAAACGTTAACAACCTATTGGTTGCCTAATAAATGTCTTCCCTCAAGGCAGATTACTTTGCAGTTAAGATATATGTGACTGTCTTTAGGAAAACAGGGCTCAAAGCAGCGTGCTTGAATGTTGATAAAAATATCCCATGAAAGGAAATGGTATACATTGGGAATAGCTAAAGCTAAAATGATAAAACTAGAGAGCTCAATATGCCCATTATGTGATGATTACTATTATTATTGTTATTATTACTATTATTATTATTATTATTATTATTGTTATTGTTATTGTTATTATTATTATTATTATTATTATTATTATCATTAGTGTTTTTTTTGTTAGTTTGTTTGTTCGTTTTTTGTTTGTTCATTTGTTTGTTTGTTCGTTTGTTTGTTCGTTTGTTTGTTCATTCATTTGTTCATTCGTTTGTTTGTTCATTCGTTCGTTCATTCATTTGTTCGTTCACTCGCTTATTCATTCATTCATTCATTCATTCATTTATTCACTAATTATTCATTCATTCATTCACTCAATCATTCATTCATTTATTCATTCATTCATTAATGCAAATATACTTTGAATTTGATCTTTGTCATTCCTTCAGTTATAGTATAGCAGATATGTGTAATATGATTGTTGGATACGAGCTACAAGTATATAACTTCAGATTATGGAGCATGTAATATCAGATTTGGGGCTACCAGTAACTTGACCTTTGAAACTTATAAATCATAATAATTTATGGTGATTTCTTACTTTATCAAACATGATTGTCTTGTTTACTGATAAAAGAAGCAATGTAGCAAAACGCAAATTGAGTTGCCAATTAGCATATTTTAAAGTAAAATGAGTTACAAACATTTCCACTAGCAGATATTGTGTTATAACTGCTTTGAAGAAAAGTATTGAATCTTATGCTAGAAATTACATGGCATGAATCAGCTAATCTTGGAGCAATCAAATGTGATTCTTTCTGGTCATTTCTTTGCTTGCACTAAGGTTTCAGGTTACAAAACTGGAATGCTGGAGTGTGAAATATAAATAAACGTGCTTAACACACAAGACAAAGTCCGATAAGTACGGTACTTGGCTTTCAATTCACACCATCTGTTGGTCCACAAGTTGTCAGTAGCAAAGACTCTTTTCTCTATAGATCTATAATTTGTCTGCCGAAAAAGACCAATAGATGAGCGTGTGAAATCTGCCTTGCAAGCCAATGACTACCCAATGCTAATAAATACAACACTGGCTACTTGTCATACCAACACAGTCAGATTTCCAACACCTCACCATCCAGTCAGGTCCATCGTACACCAAAAGCTACAGTGATTCTTCATTATGTGAGGCATTTCTCAGAGTGTATCAAAAGGATTCTAGGAAATGCGGACCTGTTTTAAACCACACTCAACACTGAGAAATATGTTGGTTTACGTAAAAAACTATGTTCCACTAACTGAAAGATCTGGAGTAGTTAACCAGGTGCCTTGTGGTTCTTGTAACCAAACATACATACATTGGACAATCAGATCAATCCAAATAAACCTATGTGACTAGGTAATACTTCACTATTCCAAATTTTTTATTTTACAGACGTTTCGACCACTAGCTAGTTGTGGTCATCATCAGTGAAATACAATGTAAAAATGAATGAGTGACCTCAAGAATGTAACTATGGAGAAGTAAAATAAAAAATTTGGACTAGTGAAGTATTAAATAAACAATATCAGTATAGACAATCAGGCTGTACATTACAACATAGGCTGAAGGAGCACAGGAGAACCCTAGCAAAGTGATGATACATCAGCTGTGGGAGACCATGCTATGTAATTCAATCATGACATTGATCAGAATGGAGTGAGAGTCGTTGATCAGCACATGAGTTAGTATCCAAGATGTTTTTTGGAGTCATGGCATATAAAGGCCCCAAAAAGCTGTATGAACAAAAACCTAGGGATATGTGGAGACTCCACATGAACATAATTATTTAGATAAGTTATGTTTTATATCATTATCATTATTATTGTATTTTAGTTTGCACACCGTGAATCGGGCACTTCTGCTGCAGGGTACAATACTTAAAAGTTAGACTGTCGTTAGCTAACTTGATTGACGGAACTTGAGTGGAGAAGAAGTAAAAGGGTTATAATTCCCTATACAGGATACTAAACACAGCCTATGACAGCTTGGCTACTGTAGGACATAGTAACTATCTCCCATAGCAACTGTTACTAGATTCATGTTTATTTATGCATTCCAGTTTTGTAGTCATCTATATCATACCGATAAAGGTTACTGGATTGACCGAAACATCTATTTATACTTTTATTGTTATAGCTAGTGCTTTTTCAGAACATAATATTTCTCCAATATTTACAATTAAACTTTTAAAGCTTATGATAGCAGTATAAAAATAATATAGCTAAGTAATATGAATGAAAAAAAAAGCAACATGTCAGAAATTAAAAGTAAATTGGTACAATAATCATGACATAATTATGAGACACACTTTCAGTTTCGTACAAATGAACAGTGCAATATTACTATAGACTCAATTAAATGGGCAAAAGTACAGTACACTTGAAATGTAATATAGTGTAGTTGATTTCACCAAGGAACAGGAAATTTGGAAGCATCAGAATATCTATAGCAATTTACTGTATAAGTTAACAGAGCTACATCAAAACTATAGCCATAAGAAATTATTTTATGAGACCATAGTAATGTACTGTTCATTCATATGATACTGAAGATATATCTCACAATTTATAAGCAGTCTTCTTTTCATTGGTCCTGTGTGATTAATGTCTAGACATACTATATAGTTCAATAGTCATGTAATTGAAAGCCTCAACTCCTTCAGTCATCATTCAGTGACCATTTTCAGATACAAACAAAACAGAAAAGGACCCCAGGCTGTGATGGCAACATGCAAATATGTCTAAGCTCTCATAATGGTGGTTTCTTAAATTCACCAATGTACCACGACTTTGGAAGGATCTTCTGTGTAGATCTTGTTCATTCCAAGTACTTTAGCTTTATCCCAATTGATGTTGTGAGTGGTTCCGATGGAGTGCTCTACGTTACAGCAGAAGTGTAAAATCAATCAAAACTTGTGGAGATCTCTTGTGTTCTTTGAATGGATACTTCAAGGTTCCTCCTGTCTTGCCAGTCCTGATCACCATTCTTGCTGTTCCTGTTAATTTTATCACGGGTTTCTTTGAAAACTTACTTATACAGAAACAGCACTTAAAAATCTTAAGGCCATAGCTGTATATGATGTGAGATGATTGTACAACACAGAATAATGCTCTCTAAGTTTATTTGGAAGCATCATTTATGTGCCAATACAATCAGAATTAAAGTTAAAAAAAACACTTCAACTTTTTCCTCTTGATGTTGCCACTATAAATGCCTTCGTGATTAATTGAAGAGACAATAGAAGCATTATGAAAATATGAAAAAAACATTGGAGAAGAAAAAATATGAGACTATATTGAAGATGTAAGAATTTGTTTGCTGAATTGTTTATTGCTGTTCCTTACAGCATCAAATTTGCTATTTACACACTGACCTTTCTTTCTTAGCTATGTTCTCAAATTTTGAACCTAGTAAGTGATTTAGCTCCTTCTATTTACAGATAGTTGTAGCAGGCTATAACTATATGTGACATGATTAAATAGTAGCACTGATTAGATTGCAACAACTACCAGGAAGAGATTGCCAAAGCTGTGACATGAAGTCTCAATCTTGTTAAGCTTAATGCTGCTTTTTGATTGATTCTTGAACATTTTAAATCCAAATTCGCTTAATATTGGCTTAGACTAGCATCAGTCATTCTAGAGTAACTTCGCCTTCACTTCAAACTGCAGTTACACAGCAGTAAAGGAAGACTGAAAAACCGGACCAATTCCGCGGAAGTAGGACCAAATCTGCTACAGTGCACCACAGCATAAAGCTGGTTTTATTCAACTCATCATAACTTGAGAACCGCTTGAAATAAGCCATAGCAACAAAAGACAAAATATCAAAATTTTTCTTCTACCTATAAATAGAGCCCATTTATTTAGCTTTATAGTCATGTGCACTGTTGCTATGCAGAAAAGCTACACCGATTGGTCAAAATCTCATTATGTAATGCGCTTTCTAATTAGTGCCCACCATAACGTATCACACGTTCTCTCTGTGACTATACCTTGGTATCGCTTCGTGAGAATGTGCCTCATTCTCTCAATTTGATCTCAGCTGAAACAATAAAACATTACATACAAAGATCTAGGAACTATATGTTTGCCTACCTTGGAGGAAATAAGCTGGGAAGTGAGATGGAAAAAATTGTGAAAAATTTAAGTAAAGAGTATAAATCCCACCGACGTGTTGGTGTAAATAACTGACATTGTAGTGTACACATTGTTAATTTTTTTCTATAGGTTTATTGAACATCTACTTATCTTTCATTTCAACCATTTTTGTCACAAAATGTTTTAAGTTATATGAGATGAATCCTTTTTGCTGGATCATGTTGGATTAGTAAGAAACTTTATTATATACATATGTAACAGCTTATGTATCAAAATTCTGTCTATAGAAGTATAGAGTACCACAGTGGCTATGGATAGTCAAAATTTTATAGAGATAGCTGTTACTATGTATCAGTTGAATGCTAAACATGATTATAATGGATAACTAAGGTAGGCGGGTCTCCTCAGTTGCCATGGTGATGAAACCTTGGGTATATGTTCTTCCAAAGTAACTTGTTATGGGTTTTTAATTTGATAGGCATTGTGGGTTTTTGGCAAAAGTTATAAGGAATTCATTTCATGTACTAAAAAACCAGCTTTATGCTGTGGTGCACTGTAAGCGGATTTGGTCCGCCCGGGCCAAATACGCGAGGGGACCCAATCTGCTGTGACACCGGACCAATATTTTTCATAAGTGCCTGACCAATTTTTTCAAAACTGCTTTTTCATAACTGCGTGACTATTTCAGTCTCGCCAGCGAGACTATTTACTTAACCGCTCTACCTCGGCTCTTGTAGCTCTTTATATTTCATGTGCATGCGCAGTGATATTTATAGAATAGAAAACTGGGTACAAAACTATATAACGATACTTACCAGTTGAATTCGACCTGAACTGGTATGGCATCCTGTGGCGACTCCAGTGGTAGCGTACTGGAGCAGTACTGTCTAGAGAAGTCAGTTA
>WLWD01002051.1_pt1 | contig 24304 bp, 21 predicted proteins | sample 6712731 | NCBI WGS metagenome assembly WLWD01 (sample SAMN12718690, study PRJNA576275) | sponge metagenome | isolation source: marine sponge | host: Mycale hentscheli | place: New Zealand: South Island, Marlborough, Capsize Point | collected 2014-11-01 | reverse complement strand
TTTTTTTAATATTCATTTATTTATTTATATTTATTTATTTTTACTTATTCATTTATTTATTTAATTACTTATTTTGTTACTTATTTATTAATGAACTGCTGAATACGTATATTATGTAGACCATCTCCCCACAGATCAACATCTGCTGAAATAAGCAAACAGCCAATGTGCTTGCCATGTGCTTAGCTTTAGTGAAAGTAAAGTTGAGAGAGTAGTAAGGCATATCATTTCAAACATATTCAATCACTTTTATCAACATGACAGCAAAGGTTGAAGATTGCAAGATTTCATTAATTATTGAGCTAGACAAAAGAAAATAAATATAGCTATTACTTCTGATTATGAGTATACAGAAGCACCGAATTCTATCGGCTATCAGATTACTCTGATAGAAGTTCCATTTGTCTCTTCTCAGAGCTCAGATGATTTCCTAGAACTATGAAACTGTAACAACTGGAATGAAGCATGTGGTAATTAATTCACTATTAGCTTCGATTCTGATGATGAATCCAATGCTCATCTTCTTGATAAAGAATTCCCTCACTGGAACTTCAAATGGTTGGAAATTGCTCTAAAGAACATCCACAAACACTTACTGAAGCACTAAGATATATAGTTTCTTGGATAAACTCTCATTAATTTTTTTTGACGCAATGTCTTAGCTAATACTCATTCTTGTGAATGTTCCACCTGAATAGCCAGCCATCTATGATCTACCCGAAATTCTAAATAATTATAACATCTATAAATTTCTTCATGTTAATCGACTTGGTCTGCAGATAGTATTTTTAAAGTATCCTAGCAGAATTCAGAGAGAATGTTTGTTCTTAACAATCATAATGGGTGTGGTTTAGACAAAAAGATGTGACTGTGACTTAGGTGTGGTCAAATTGTTGTAATTACTCCCACCCCCTTTGAAAGTCTGCTAATGCTCCTGATTACTAATATGTATTTTTAGTATTGTTCAACAGTCTCTTAACCAGGGACTTTAGAGGAAGTAGGAAAGAGTAGCGCACTATACAGGGTATAGTAGCGCTACAGGAATATGAAAATCAAAGACCTAATCATGATTTTCATATTCAAGAGGAGTAACATTTTTTTGAAATCATGTTGAAAACTATTGTTCTTGATACAAAAGTTTACTAAAACATATTCACATTCAAATTAACAGGAGCAGCTTAGTATAGTGTTACACATTAAAATTACTTCTAATTTTCTTGCCCTGATCTTCTGCCACATCAGTATACTCAGACTAAATCCAATAGTTTTCTGAATGTCTAACAGCGTGGCAAGTCCCAATAAGTCTGTAAACAATTGTAGTAAAAATAAGCTTCTACATTACCAGTTGACAACTGGGCTAAAAGATATTGACGAGATTACAGTTTACTTAATAATACGGTCATAAAAGACCGCCGTAGAATTAGGTCTCTGCTTTTTTTTTTTCCTTTAGCCGTAGTAAAGTTGCCTATACAAGAAAATGGACTAGGCAGTAGTCAAATTGATTGCTACAAATCTCCCCATATTCTTAAGTATATCTGCACATTACTATATTGTGTATTTGTTTTAAAGATCTCTTCTTTCTTCACACGGTTATATAGGCATAGAAACATTTTAAAACCATTGCCTTCCATAGATATATTACTAATTCTGATTTCTTATTGTAGAAAACCTTTATTTTTTACAAGTAAAGTGCTGCGTCCTATTATTTCTTAACGCAGTAGAGCCGTGCGTGCGCACGTACGACACAACAAAAAAAAAGCTCACTAGCACGCTTCACGTAGGTGAGTTCGAATAGCTCACACCAGACCCTTTGCTTCCTCCCACGCCCACATAAAGTGGGAAAGTAAAGGGTCAGCAACGCCAGACTAAGTTTAGGGCGAGTACAAATACCAGTGCGGCTGAGGGCCTCGTTATGACCGCCGAACTACAGACAAGAGACGTCCTGCGACAGTTAGAGGAATTGTTAAAATCAATTCCAGACGACCAGCTTCCATCCCTTTCATCTCCTAACTCGAAGCTCAAAACAAAATATTACGCTCTGGTAACCCAGTCTCTATAGCTATTCCATTGTAGTAGCTATACAATTATATCTTGTGCAGATAAGTTCTAAAGTCCAAATTGTTTCGGAAAAAATTATCAGAACACTATCTGGTTTGCTGGCATCAAGAAGTGTAGCTACACCCTTGAGAGTGTGCAGTATTGGTTGTGGTACTGGAGAACTGGATCGAGTATGGCTATCCAAGCTCCAGGACCAGTTTCCAGACTTTACAGTGGAGTATGTCGGAGTGGATATTGATGATACAGTATGTAAAGCTGCTGAAGATAATGTCGGCAGCTTAGACTTTGTAACGAGCAAAATATACTGCCAAGACATTCAGGAAGGATTGGTGGATGAGGTGGTGAAATTTGATTTCTTTCTATCAATCAGTTCTTTCTACTTCATCAAAACACCTGATAAAGTTTTAGATATGTGTAGGAAGCTAACATCTCCAGAGGGTAAGACAATGTCTATATATGACAATGTACATTGTAAAATACTGTTGTGGGTAATTTCCCCATGCAATATAGATGCTCATGGAGTAGTTAAAATGCATGTTACATAGCTATAAATATTTCTGACTGAAAAAGTCTTGCTATAAAGACGATGTTCATGATAATGAATTTATAATAGCTGTAGTAATCAGCCTTCGATGTTTATTTTATTGAATACAACCATTGAATGTGGTAAGCGTAATGAGGAAGCTGATCAATACATGTAGACATCAATCTCGGGCATTGACATTGCAAGATTGTCTTTGTTTTCTCCAGTTGCAGCAAGTTATAAGATAAGAGGCATGACAATTCATACACTAAGGTAGCTACAGGAAAGTTGTTGATAGGAAGTTTATTTTGTAGACTGCCAAGCTAGCACCTTACTGGGTGGGGAAGATTAGATGTGTAAATAATTGAAGTAGAATGCTTTTAACATTATAGCTATTATAATCATACTCATTTCTTTTGAAGGACTTATGTTCATCAGTCTTGGAGACCAAAAGCCATTTTTGGAGTTATTTTCTCGATTTTGGTATCGACACTTTAAATATGATGTCTGTTTTCCATCCAAACTTCGCAGTATTATGAAGACATCGGACATTTCATTTTCTGAAAACATTGAGTCGTATTCCTTTGACCTTAGAACGGCCCTGCAAGACAGATTCTCTAAAGAGGACCAGAAATTATTACTGTGGAATTTGACTCAAGTCAATACTTTTCAGTATCCTTCAGCTATTGTTGACAAATGCATTGACTACTTGGAAATAATTTATAAAGATTCATTCACTGCAAGTAAAGTTATGAATGCTCCTATACATTATTTTGTGTTTAATATGTAACTAAATCATTTTGTAATTGATTAAAAAATGTAATCTACCAGCATTAGTTGCGGAAACTGCATGTATTAAAGGAGGCGAGTCCAAAAAGCCCCAAAACTCTGCAAGTTGCGGAATTTCTTTCTTAATGAACTCGTCACTTTATTATACCTAATGAGGATTGCCTTCAGATAAAATGTGTAGTAACAATATTTTCCCCTCCTATTGCACTTAATATAATGGCGGGTATATAGCTAGCTATCCTACAACAATGCAATGTGCTAATTCACGCATGATGAAATAAATTTGCCCATTATTGGTTGTAAAATTGATCCAACAAAATAAAAAAATATAGACATTGTATAGTAATTTTTATTTGCGTTTGTATGTACTCAATAACAAAAATTATTCATCTAACAACTATTGACAAAACAGCTACAAATAAATGGCTTAAGTTCATTATGTAAGTTATTCTTCATTAGTGATGACTACATCCTTTGTTTCTGGCTCTTCCTTTAGTTCAATCACTTCCAAAGTACTTGATTTCATTCTTTTGCGCTTTAAACACAAAATTACTACAACTGCAGCAATGCCAATACAAACAATAACAAGTACTGCAACAATCACAGCAGCCGCTATAGAAGTCACAGGAAGAGCAGAAGGATAGAGCACGGTTGTAACTGTCTCTAAAAACATTAATAAAACAAGGAATTTAATTAGCCAGCAAGAAGGTGACATGATAAAATAGCATAGCAAGCACCTTTTTCTTCACAAAATGCTCCAACATATCCTTGAAGGCATTCACAAATGTAATCTCCAGCTAGAATCTTGCAAGTAGCTCCATTTTCACAAATATTTTGATCGCAACTTTCAGAAACTGGTTTAAATAGTGTAACAAATAAAAAATAAATGGAATCAATTAGCTGATTAACTTGCCTTCTGTTGCACATGTTACACCACGATATCCTTCACTGCAATGGCATGTGTTATTACCAATACAAGCTCCATGAACACAGGACGGGGTACAGATTCCTAGAAAGAAAGAATAAAAATAATTTAAACAACATTCAACAAATTCAACTACACAGAATAAAAAGTAGATATAAAAATAGAAATTCCTTTCACAGAGTACAACATTCAATTATTACTTGGCACAAATTGCTGTTTCAGCACAGCTTGCACTTCTACACTTTCCATTGTGCTACTGCCAATATTGATATCTCCAGTGGCGGCAATATCAAATATACAAAGTTGGTTATCTCCACAAATGTCAATTGCTTCTTGCTCCAGTTCAGCATTGGCAAACTCTGGCTCAAAAGCTGGAACATAGTCGACATCAAAGTAGAACTCCCAATCTCCATTAGCTCCATAGGTGAAGAGACTTTGGCTAGGGTTGTCCACTATCCCTGCACATATTATAATAACACACAGAGACAATTGAAAGTTTCAGTTTAGGGTGCACTTGAACAGACTTTGAAACTTTATGTTAGATAACCTCACAAACCTAATTTTGAATTTTCGTAGTATACTCAATTGAGCATGCTCTAGCTATAAATGGGTAGAGGAGAGCAATTACTCCTGCTAATATTATACAACTTTACAAATACCTGTTGCTTAGTAACTACAACACAATTATAGTGGCCTACTATGGGTTCACAAGGCAATAGTGAATCTACTACATCTTTCCCTGTCTCCAGTGCATTCCCACCAAGATAAAGATTACTCAACCAGATGCTGAATGGAATAAATTTAAGAAAATGCAACCATAATAGTATCCACGCCATAATTGTAATACAACTAACAAATATGGATTGACTTCAGATCATCATAAGTGATTTTATTGAAAGTTTTATTCCGGAAGGCATCCCACACAGTTTTATTCAAGTCAAAGCTTCTCTCAACTCTAATGAATAAAGCAAACTCACAGCTTAATCCAAATTCATAATATATATTCTCCACAGAAGAGTTAGTAGAAAGTAGGGTCCCATTATTGGACAGTAGATCATCATTAACATCTCCATTGTACTGACCGAGTAATCCTTTAGTAGTGAAATGTTCTGGTAAAGTTACAACTATGTTTGTTAGTATGCCATTCCTTTTGGATGCTTCAATAGATATACCAGGTATCATTCTAATTGCTATGGTATCATTTCCTTTATCAATGACTGTGACATTTTCAATCCTTTGTTCATTTAGTCCTGCGAAATCCAATGAATCCCCATTAACCAGAACAACTAAGGTGTCATTCATTATCTCCAACTGAATTGTTGGGTTTTCTTGTAGTTTCATTGCCAAAGCAGTGAAAGATGTGCCTCCAGACTGTGTATTATTAATTGCTGCTGGTTCGGTCATGCGCCCTTGTAGTACGAAGGATTGATCATGGGTTTCCACTAAAATATATTCTCCTTTTCCATTAAATGTGTACTCATATCCATCCAGAGTGACTATATGTGGATCTCCAAACATGCGTGCTTTAAAAACATATATAAATAATAAAATCTCAAAATTTAACCTTCACATAAACACTTATGGGTCAAAATTATCATAAAATTATTACATTAACTGTAACAACTTTGTATAAACTTAATTTGTGACATTATTATATACCTTAACTAAATAACTTAAATTTTAAGCATTATGAAGAACAGAGAGTTTACTGACTAGTTTTGCACTAATCTGCTTGAACTTACCAGGTGGTGGTCTTTCAGGCCAGTCAGAGCAGTCATCGACAGGTCTAACACTAGTATATCGATGACAGGCTCGTAATGGTCCAGCAATGAATGAACAGCACAAGAACCAAGGCACCACATCTACAAAAAAATGCACAGGTATTGTTTTCCAGTTTGTTGGAGCTACTAAATCTGCTGTCCCTCCGTTTGATCCAGTGATTATATTTCCATCACTGCCATAACAACATTGCTGTCCAGGTTCAAAATCCCTTATAAAAATACAAAATATAATAGCAATAACGAAAATTGTTCATTTACATCTCATTTACCTGACATTTGCTTGCCTAAAACAAATATTTGAGCCTTTATGAAAAAATTTCCTCGAATATTCTGGAGATGTTTCAACTTCAAATCTATCATCATTACCAGCATCTTGCTCTTTACACGGACAAGGAGGTATTCTTCTTCTAGGTACTGGTGGAGTAAATGCAAAAGCTTCACACAAAATTCTAGCTGTTACTGCTACTTTTAGATGTGTAATAGCAAGCATTTTTCCAAACTTTGCAACTTTACCCACTAGTCTCAAAAGGTTAGATGCAAATCTCTTGGTACGAAGTAAAGAAGTAGATGAATTGATACCAATTTTAGGGTAAGTAACGAACATAGACGTGTCTGAATTAGGCAATTTGGAGCTCAATGATTCAGTCAGCATTACTGAAGCAGAGCCTGTGTTGGGCACATCTGTTGCTACAACTACTTTTTCCTCGAACACATCAGTGATATCGTTATATATCCACAGTGAGATGTCTATATGAATTTGGTTCACATTGATCAACTCATTGATCAACAAAGAGGAAGGATTCCAAGAGAAGTTGGCTAATTCTCCCACAACCCAAATGGAATCGGCTGCTGTTTGAATTTCTACACTGTCTGAAGATATAAGTGGAGAAACTGAGTACATTACAAAGCAAATTCTGAATAAACATTACAATAGAACACAAGTTGTTTAAACATTACCATAATGATAGCGGGTGCCTCCAGTGATAACCCCATTATTATTCTTTACTTCCACTGAAAAATCTACCGCCGATTCAACAGGTGCTGGAGGGCTCACACACATGGCCTGGTCTTCAGTGATGAAATGTCCTTCGACAACACTTTTTCCAAACTTGCATGTAATATTATCATTCTCATTGAAAGTCACTCCAGTTATTGAAATAATATCTCCTCCTAAAAGACTTCCCACTTTTTGACTCAGGCTAACTGGAAATGATCCTGTAATTTTGATTATGTAAATAAGAATGGGAAACTTAACTAAATTATAACATACCTAAGCATTTTACTGCAGCATGCTCATATATGTTGCAGTGAGTTACACCAAAGGTTCTTCTACTGCAGGATAAAATATTGATTTCTCTTCCGGAACATGCCAAATCAGCCAATACAAATGACTTGGGTCTCCTACCACCAAAATTTGCATAGCGTGGAGTTGCACCTGAAAATAAATAATACCGAAGTAAATGATCTCTACTCTTGAGAAGCAAATTCTGATATAACAAAATGGAAATATTTTGCTTAATAATTTAGTTTTATTACCAAATGAGAAATATCCCAATTGTCCACACACTACATTGGCATCTCTATAATCCCAGCCATCATCACAGACTGCACCCCATATTCCATGAATGCACACTTCAACTTTCCCACTGACAGATTTCTCTTTCGTGCCCAAACGAACATCTCCATGAGTACAATTAGAATATTCAATTGATATATCTATAACAAGTATAATCAAGTATTGTAAAGTTTAAGTTCACAAAAAATGCATTGCTGATTAGTTAAAAATTAATTGGTGCATTCACTCTACCTTGACATATAACTCCAGCAAGATTTTGAGAAGAACATGCAAGTCCATCAGTATCATGGTGACAATAAAATAATGAATTTTCAAAACCATTACAATTTACATTGCTCATGTAAACTGGTCTGTTAGATGATGGAAATGCACCACTTCCAGCTATGGCACCTAAACATAATATTGAGCATAAAATAAAAGTTGTTTTTTAACTTTTTCTGCATTCCATACCATGAGGTGAATGCCCCATTTGTCGGCACAAGACTAATGCATCCAAGTCATTCCAGTTATTTCCACACACTGTCCTCCAAGTTCTGTTGACACAAACTTCAACTCTGCCTATCAGTTCACTTGGTCCTCCTGTGATTCGAACTATGCCATTGATACAAAACTCTAAAAATACAACAAAAATCAGTAAATGCTCCTCTGCTTATGACACTATGTCTACCTTCACAATAGATTCCAGCTACTTCATTTTGACCACAAGTATTCAAAAGTCTATCGTTTCTATTGCACTGAGCTAAAGATGTTTCTTCACCAGAACAATAAATATGGCCAAACAAAATATTGTTATTTCCTCTTCCATATCTAGCATTGTAGTATGGAATAGAGCCTGAGAAAATATTCGTAATTCATAACAGAATTTAATGTTATTATAACTTACCAAAAGGTTGAAAGCCCAGCTGAGCACAAGCTACATTTCCATCTCTAGCATCCCAATTGTCATCACAAATTGTTCCCCAAGCATGATTAACACACATTTCAATTGTTCCTTCATTGCTGCTAGAAGACCCTAAAAGTCGAATGTCCCCATTTGTACAATCTGCAAACTCAATTGTATCTAAAAATGACAGAAATATCATTAACCATAGTATCACATTAAATTGTTGATTGGTTTGACCTTGACATATGACTCCAGCTTTTTGACAAAACCTTCCTTCTTGCTGTGAAATGTAATCTACATTACACTGTATCAATCTTTCCTCATTTCCCTGACATGTTATGTTACTCAGACGTGTTTCCAAATGACTAGTAGTCTGAAAATCACCACTTGCAATTGAACCTATTGTAATTATTGTTAAATTGGAATTTTGCAGCAATTGTATAAAATAAAGTACCATATGGGGAATGTCCAAGCTGTCGGCAGACAACAGCAGCATTTATATCTTTCCAGAGATTGTTGCATACTGCCACCCAAGTAGAATTGACACAAACCTCAAGAACACCACGCAGAAATGATGTGCTACTTTCAATACGAACACGTCCATCTTCACACAACTCTACGTAAATGTAAATTTGTTGTATCATAATTGACTACATTGGTGACAATTTTAGTGATTAATGTAAAATGATTTGTATTCAATAGTTTTAAATTGAAATAAACTAACCTTGACAAATCACACCAGCATCTTCATAATGAGAGCATCTGTTAATACGACTGGTTGACCACTGGCAATCTAAAAGATTAGCTTCTTGGCCAGTACATTGTACTCTGTTGATTAGTGTAGGTCCAGCATTGCTGGAGTAGGACCCTCCTCTCCAGACTACAGCTCCTACAAAAACAATGTATTAAAATGGAAGGAATGTTGAAGGAATGCCAGCTATTATACTATAATTTTACCAATCTTTTGGAAACCCAGTTGACCACACACCACATTAGCATCCACTCCGTGCCAAAAATCATCACAAACCGTCCCCCAAACATGACGGTAGCAAAGTTCAACTCTTCCTTCATTTTCTGCATTTCCTCCAACTAGTCTAACGGCACCGTGAGTGCAGTTGGAAACCTCCACTGAAGAATCTTTAAAAAAAATAACAAAGAAATTATCATTTTTTCATTTTCTTTTCAAACCTAATTTTTACTTTGGCACACTACAGATGCATCTTCATTGTATCTGCATTGTCTTTGCTGTTGAGAATACTGACATTCCCAAATTGAAGATTCATGCCCACTGCAGTTCACATGATAAAGTAATGTGGGCCATACATTGTCAGAAAACTCATTAAAAAGTGAAAAGGCACCTGAAGGATAAATGAGCATAATTGTATACCACAAACATAATTACTTTCCACAAACCATGTGGTGAATGGCCTAGTTGTCTACAAATAACAGAAGCCTCACTGGGGCTCCAGGATCTACTGCAAATAGTACCCCACGAAGAATTCATGCACACTTCAACAACACCAATTCTATCGCTCAATCCTGTTCCAATTCTAATGCCTCCATCCAAGCAAGGAACTGTATACAACAATATACAAAAAAAGTATAATTCACATGACACTTCTAAGTTATTGCTCAACGTAATAGTTTAACATTTAAGAAAGAATAATATCGCTTACTGCAGTCTCATACACAACAGAAGTAATGAACTACCTAATGCATTTTCATAATTATTATCTATTATATAGAGAAACCAATTGAACGACCCAGAACTTTTTCTCTCTTAATAATGGCATTTGATAGGTGTATTTGTCTGGTAAATAATACCTAGGTCAATTTAATTTTTATTACTTTATTCATAAAAGTAACAATACACTTTTTTCACTTACCTTGACAAGATACTCCAGCATCTTCATTATGGTTACACTGATTATTTATTATAGTGTTCTTTCTACATCTTTCAAATAACATTTCAGTCCCCTGACACAAAATGTTGGTATAAAATATTGGACCAGCTCCTCTACCAAAGTAAGCTCTACTATAGGTTGTGCTTCCTGCATTGAAAATAATTAAAGCTAGTGATCAAGTGAAAATAAAATTATTTTATGAATGACTAAAAATATAATATAGTAATATGACTATAAATTCTAAACAGGCTTGTATTTTTTATGCTCATGATCATGTCATGATGTAATATAAAAACAAATCAATGAACATATCCGTATATCACTCTTCTTTACTAGTTTCAAATACCTCAGTCCAGCTATATTCACATCTACCTCGGTTAAGATGTCCAAGTTGCTTGCATATGACATTCCCATCTCTACTATCCCAGCCATTGTCACATATTGTTCCCCAAGCTTGATTCATACACACTTCAACTCTTCCTTCATGACTACCAGAACCTCCAACTAATCTTACATTTCCATCACTGCAGTTAGCAGGTTTTGTTGTAATACCTTCATATAATCACAAACAAATCCTTCAAATAATGGTATTGAAAAATACATTCTTACTTACTTTGGCAAACAACACCAGCATCATCATATGATCCACAGTTGTGCAAGTTGGAAATACTATGATGGCATGAAGTAATGTTGGGCTCTGTTCCGTTGCAGTGGATTTGTGTAATACCAAAAGAAAGCTGTCCTTCACCATAATTTGAAGTCACTAAAGCTCCTAAATATAATTAATTACAAAAAATGGATAACAGGTGTATGACGTGCAAATTATGCAGAAACTTTATTTGTGTTCCTTACTGCCATATAATAAATACACAAATAATTAAATATTTTAATAGAAACAACAATAAAATTACAATAGTTGAATAAATAATAATGAATTGTAAAAGTTTACTTATATAAGTATTACACATTTATTTATTCACTACTACTATTGTGGGCATTTTGAAGTTATCAGAACCACAACAATGCTAAGATCTGTCTAAAATTCCAGGAGAATGTAATAACTTGTCAATAAATTTTACCTACAAATAGTTAACTCACTCACTAGCAGATAAAAATGCAGTTATTACTATTGTTCTAGATTAAAAATTAATATAAAATCAGGAGATTTAAAAAGTACCTAGCAACCTTATACAACATGAAAGTAAATGTATTGTTCAAAATTTATGGTCTAATTTGATTGCTTAGCAATAAACCACTAAGTTGCTACGGTGACCATACTGTATAATACCAATGTGATCTGTACGCATTCTAGTACAATATTAGCAATTACTTTGTTGGTTATAGTAGTCATCCTGTCTGTTTGTTGTTAGTCAGTCAGTCTGTTTGTCTGTCTGTTTGTCTGCCTGTCTGTCTGTCTGTCTGTCTGTCTGTCTGTCTGTCTGTCTGTCTGTCTGTCTGTCTATCTGTCTGTCCATCTGTCACGCTCTGATTTTGGAGATTACAGATAATTAACCCTTTGTTTAGATATGAACTTACTCAGAACAATGATTTAAGACTGTTACTTTTTAGAATTTTGGGCTGATTTTTTAGAAAACTTCAAATCCACATAGGTACCAACATTTGTGGGTAATGCCCCCTATCGGCATGTCATAATCATGTATGCAAACATTTCTTGCTAGCCACTGTACCAAGTGCAGAAGTGAAGTTCAGGGTTGAAAATATATACCGGTGAGTGTCTCTGGCCTAGCATTTTCATTGCTCAAGCTCTATTGATACCTGATTTTAGAACAGTCAATAAATGATTATTTTGAACCAAGATGACTTTGTAATTTCCAACTAGTGTATAGTACCACTGAGGGTTCACATTTTTGGTGCTTCATTTTTACTGTTATTATAGACAGTCATCTCACCCAGCAATGTTGTCGCCCACCGATACCCTGAGAGATATGACTGCAAGCTAGAGGCAAAAGAGCAATAAAGAATAAAAGAATATTATGCTAACATTCCAGTCCTTCTCCTCACACTAACGCTCCTCCTTTTAGCAATTCTCTTACTGATATTTCTCATTTCCTATTTATCACCTTGTCTGTCTTTCTTGTATCCAACAAAATCAGTATCATCATCTGAATTTTTGAGCTTACAATAGAAAAACATCATTTTTTGAAGATTATCACTCATTGGTAGGAGTTAGTAAATGAAAGGTTATAGCAATAACCGGCCATATTTTCAGGAAAGTTATTAGACAAAATAAGACTTACTGGCCCAATATATATCCATATAATATGCATAATACAGTACATAATTTAATCTTAGAAGAAGCTATACTATAATAATGACTACTCAATTAAATATGACCCTACCATATCGTGAATATCCTAGTTGATGGCACACTACACTAGCATCATGGTCATCCCAGGATTCCTCACATACAGTTGTCCAAGTAAGTTCAATACAAATTTCTACTCGACCACCAAGTGAACTAGACGAACCAGTGAGACGAACTGCACCTTCTTGGCAAGATTCTAAGCAAACACAAGTCTTTAAATGATTAAAAATGGATGTCGTTTCATCTTACCAACACACTTGACACCAGCATATTGTCCATCACCGCATACTCCAGTTGTGATCCGAGAGCTTGAGCAATCTGTAATTTTATTTTCCCTTCCATTACAACGTACTGAAGTCAAATATAGTGGACCTTGAGATTTCCCATAAAAGCTGCCATACACTGATCTTGAACCTATTCATTAAAACATTGTGTAAGGTTTGAAATGTCTCTATACTCATTTTTATGAAGTCTATACGCATAGTATTCATAAATTCTAATGTAAACTTTAATTAAGAAAGATCTACCAAAGATTTACCGGTAGGTTGAAATCCCAGTTGGGAGCATACCACATTTGCATCACGATTGTACCATCGTGAATGGCAAATACCACCCCATACCCGATTTCTGCATATTTCAACAGTTCCTTCAAGTGCTGTTGGTCCCCCAATTATTCTTACATCATCATTGCTGCAACTCGTTACTAAAGGGTTATCTGTCCAAAATAGTACTCTATTTATAAAACTCTCAGTCACTTCATTATGAAACATACTTTGACACATAATTGAAGCTGCTGAATAGCGATTACAACTTGATATTGAGCTGTACGAACAATCAGACAAAGTCTGTTCTGTACCACTACAATTGAGAACTCCAATGAGAATAGACCTGCGACTATTATACCCACCAGAAAAGGCTCTAGCTCCTGCAAAACAGTATAAATTGGATCTATTAATTTGCAGTGGTAACAATGATATTAAGAAAATACCTTCACGGGAGTATCCAAGCTGATTGCATACTACACTAGCATCATTGTCATCCCAAAATTCACTGCAAATACCAGTCCATGTTCCATTGATGTATAATTCTACTTGACCCTGATTATTGTAGTTGGAGCCAACAAGTCGAACTAGTTGGCGAGTTTCTTTAAAAAATATGTACCATTTAACATTCAGTAAACATTTATGATAAAATCTAACCTTGTTTTCTACATTCAATTCCAACTATAGGTATATTTGAGCGAGAATAGATTCTGTATTTATAAGTAGAGCAATCAGAAATGCTAAAAAATTGGCTACTAGATGAACATATGAATTCCTTGGAATAAATTTGATGCGATGAATAAGAAAGGAAAGAAGAAGATTCTGAAATAAAATGACAAATTATTAGTGACACAAAAATAATAATAATTATTATTCTTATAATAGCAATAATAATAATTGTTATAATAATAATTATTATTATTAGCAATAATAATAATAATAACACAGTGGCTCTTAATGTATTGCTAAGTAAGAATGCAGCAACATAAGTTACTTATATTTATTGCTATCATTCTCTACAGTTTGTTAAGGTTACATCACTTACCCTCTCCTGCTCTATTTTTTCCTGAACTATCTGATGTCTGTATCCCCAGCTTTCTTTTTCAGCTCACCTATCTCCTGCATTGTCTACCTCTCCTGCCTCTGAATCTTTCTGTCATTCTATCATGATTGTGGACTTAAAATTTTTGAAACTATTTACTTCTGCTTTTTTATTTTCACCTTTCTTTCTGAAACTTATACCGCCTTTAATCGGCCATTTGATTCCACCTGCATTTTAGTACAATATTAATCGTTCCCTTTTTGCCTTCTCTTTCATGCTACCTCCTTTTTACTATGCCTCCCTTCCTCGTCAATTCTACTGGCTAATTAATCACTTTTGGCCTTCTCTTTCACACTTTAGCCTTCCTTTCTGAAACCTATGCCGCCTAGCCTAACCTCATCTGTCCCACCCACTTTTAGTTACAATTACACTAATCACTTTCTACTGAATGTGACTACACTTTACCCATTCTCCTGTTTCTCGGCCACTTACATGTATGTCTTCTTCCATTTATTATTGTGCCTGGTTAGGTTGCAAATGAATTCGTCTACCAGTAGTATTGCGTAGCCAAACCCTTCACTTATTTACAACTGCGTTCTTGATTTGCCCAGTAATTCAGCACAAGTTCATGGGTATTGTGCGTCAGCATGTTCTAGCTCATTAGCTCATGAATTATTCATGAATACGTACATCGTCGCCTGTCACGGGTATTAATACATAGATTGGCAAGTGAATGAGACACTATCACGGGTACACAATTGAAAATCAGGGATTTTTTTTTTTATATATAATTTGTGGATATACATGTGTCATTATGTACTTTGACCTTCACGGTTTTGTGTTTGCTTCGCAGTCTACCCCTTCCCATACCCCTCTAAACAAGGTTTTTTGGTTTAGCAATCCCATATCAGTGTAGGAAATTTAATTGTATATCCCTTTGTACTGAGTTGTTTCTGGTGCACTTAGGTCATAATTATATTATTCAGCAAGCAGTCACATGCTGCTACAACTGACATAAGTCTCTTACCAACTTCAAATATCCAATAGCTTTTATTTATTTTCTGAAAGACAGACAGGGGATGAGGATGCTCTGGAAACTAAAAGTAATCATTTGTCGTCATTGATTTGTTGTTGTTGTTCTCATAGTATAGGGCAAGAAATGGAATTCCTATCGCCAGAATCTAGAAATGGTGAATTTACACTTTCTTTCCAGTACAAGGACATTTAGCTAGCCCTATCTTATACTGGAAAGGTGATGTAAGTTTGACATTTCCTAGATTCACGATGATAGTAAGTTCACTTCATGCCCTGTTTTTTAATACTGTGCCCACATCTAGATATCAACACTGGGCATAAAAAACGCCTTCTTAAAATCAATATATATAAAGATGGATTGTTTATAATCACTTACAATTTGAGCTGAATACGAACTGTTGTTTATGTATGTTTAACCAGCTGTCTAAATAAGCGCTGTTGACTATGAGAGCCACTAAAGGCTACAGTATTTCTTTCACTGCCTTTAAATGTCGATTTTATCTTCAGTGTGAATAACCTAACTCCTTCGCATTGTTTATTTGTGTTGTTGTTGATGTACAATTTTTGCTTTTTCTGTTCACTCTATGGTGCTCATTTGTCATGTTCATGAAACTGTTGAGTTTTAATATGCTATCATCTTTAATATATACTTTATATAGACAGCTACGTCTGATTATGCCTGGCACACACACATCACACACACACACACACAGACACACAACGTTATCTTCTCTCTTCAAATGTATAAATATATAAATAGCTATTCAGTAAGCTTACTGAATAGCTATTTATATATTTATACATTTGCTGCTAAAAATGACAAATGCACTCTGTGGGCGTGCCCACATGAAGTATAAGGAGAAGAGAGAAGAAAGAAGAGAGAAGATAACGTTGTGTGTGTGATGTGTGTGTGCCGGGCGTGTGTATTAGAGACCGATATTTGTTTGTGTATCATTTAGAAGTAGCATGTGTAGCTAGGGGTTTACTGTGTTGATGAATCACAAGTTGTTTGTGCAATTAGATAGCGTGTGTTTGTGTGGTTGTTTGCTCATAGTCGTGCCGGAACTTTGCAGCGTTTTGCGTAGTATGAAGAGTTTGCGTCATAAAGTTGTGTCATGCTGTAAAGTTCAGTCTCGTGTCTTCCAAGTTTTCGATTAAAGTAATTTAACCTACTACTCAGTCCTAAAACCTACGGGTGGGCGTCGGTTTGCCGAGGGTAGATAGGAAGATACTTACTCTGGTGGCAGCAACTAAATTGTAGTCTCGCGTAGCCAGACCCTTTACCAATCGCTACGCGGGAAAAGGGTCTGGTATATACCATGGTAGACTGACATTGAGCAGTTTGTTCAGTTCCCCTCGCTAATTGGGGAGACCGCAAACTAAATTGTGCTGTCATCAGGTGCGTGCCTGCCGTTAAGCCGAGGAAAGGCCCACACACTCCAACATACATTTTTTTAAATAAAAACAAGTATACCACTATTATTATCAACAAGTAGGGTGGAACCTCTCATAGTGAACTCACCAACAAATGAATCACCTCTACAATTTAGCGAACTCTCCGATTGCCTCCACTAACTGCCATAAAAAATGTAGTACCTTAACCACTTAAAGCAAACTCCTCTGATTTCTGATTATGAAACCTGCAGTGCCCTCAAAGAACTTTGCAATGAAACATATATCTCTTTATTGTGAACCATACCACATCTCATTGTATATAGCCCACAAAAAATGGAACTAATGTCTCTGTTAATTGTAAATAATGAGTGGTAGGTATAAGTTAGGAACAAGTTACTACTTTATAGCCAATACAATTTATAAACACTAGGGATTTCTAGTCATTATGGTCCAGTCACTTCTGCATATGGTTTCAATATTTCCCTTCATAGATTTTTTTCCACTTACAGGAGCAGAAAGAAAAACTTTTGATTCAGTCACTCTTGGCTGAAATAATTTTAATAATAACAAATAATTTGTAATAATTATTATTAAAAGATTTTGTGTGGCAATTTTATGCCTATGTAAACAATAATAGTTGACTTTGTTCATCTTTCTGTGTGGTTGTGTTTGCACTACTGCTTGCTGACAGTCTTGTAACTTTAAAAGTTTTCAAGAAGTTTGCAATATAGCTAGCTAATTTAGATTATGTCAGTCACTTAACTAACTACAAAATAATATTGACGACTGAATCAGTTAAGCAGTTCTCTAATTCATTAATAATTTATTGCAAGGCAAATTTGGAAGCAAAAAAATAGCAAATTTCGAAATCAAACGAGCCTCTGGTTTGCAAACTGAAATCTTGATCACAAATTGTTCCTATAAAAAAAAGCACTACTTTATTGAGGCTAACAAACTGAAGAAAACAATTGCATATATTTGCAGGCTCGTTTTCTGTTGGCAAAATGCATTAGGCGTTGACGTGAATACTGTTTATAGCTAGTAGTAGCGCTGAGAATTCGTACCGGCTTCATTGCTTATATTAGGAATACTATTAGGCGCTACTTCAAGGGGAAATGGCTGCTATCGACGACGCTATTAAGCTTGGTATAGATCACCACTAAGTGATGCTTAATAGCGTAACTCAGTCCCTAGAGGACCTGAGCATTTTTTTATGCCACCATGATTCTGCTGCTACTGATATCATGTACTCTGATCTCCTGCTCGGGTGAGTTCACCAATCAAACATATGCAATATGTTCCGTTATTCTCGGCTGACGTATTTAGCTACCATAATAGCAAGAGGCTATTAATATATATTTAATTCAATCTAAACCTGACGTTTCGACTTCTTGCTGAAATACTGTGCGAGGGTTCTTTGAGGTTATGAGCAGGCAAGATGTTGAAACCCAAGGGAATTTTAACCAAATGTGTTTGGACTTAAAAACAAACAAACTGCTATTAGCCGTAAGCAATCGGTCATATATTGTGTAAGAAACAATGTTTAATCAGAAAACATCTAAATCAGACAAGTAAATAGATAATAGGGGTGTTGCTGCAGTTGTTGTTGTTGCTGTTTTCTTGTATTGTTGTTTTTCTGATTTTAGTATTCTCTTTTAGTAGGTGGCAGAGTGCAGGTTTCATGCAAACTTTCAAGATCAAGTTGCTTTTGCACTGATTCATCTGGCATTGTTATCAAGTGGAAAATTTTAACAATTCAGCAGCAATTACTGGTTATGTCATTCAACAAATACTTCGATGCTGTGGGAAGTATAATAGTAGACACTGTTCAGTCTATGGAAGTCACTGGTGTACTAGCAGAGAGGAACGGCAGCACTAGAGGAGTGGCTTCATCTCTCCTTCTTGATCAACATCTAGCACCATATCTATCAGCCATCAGTTGTAATGGACAGAATGTTGTCTTCAATTGGACTAACACAGGTGAGACATTTAGATACAATTATATAGTGCTATTTTGACAAAATATTACATGAACTTTAGAGAAGAATTCAAATGGTCATTATTTGGTGTTGATTAAACTCTAGCATTTGATATTATTCTTCAGTAAATGCTTATGATGAAAAAAATAATGTTAATTCAGACTCAATGCTTATTAAACCAAGATTGATAAGGACCAACCCCCTTTCCTTTAGAGTAGGCAGAGGGGGGCCAGGGGGGCATGTGCCCTCATGGGGTAGCCTACCCCCCTATAGCAATGCTATTTATTATTGGGACATCTTGGGTACTTAATGAACATATCAAGATTGAATTCCATGACTCAGCAAGACTTGACCATTACATGTTCATAAACAAAGAATAATGACTTAATCCCAGCTGAAAATGCACAATGATTTGTATCAAGTAAAGGACAGGAGGTTGAGTTGTAGTCTTTATTGACAGCATCAACTCACCCAGCCACACTCTTCCAGTTCATTAAATTATGTCATCCCAGTTAAAGCTGTAACAAGGTAAATTCATGCTTCTCCAGTAGTGTCAATGTATCAACTCTACTGTGTTAAGTTCCTTAGAGTGTATTAGTCATTGATTCCACAAAAACTAATATCACAAACCAAAGGAACCACACGATGTTCACTTCTGTGATTCACATCTAACACAAATTCACTCTTATAGATAGCATTTTTAATTGCAATTTAGCGATGATTGTTGTCTCGTTCTACCATGTGTTTTTATCTATATAGAACCTTGCCCCAGGACATTGGTTGTTGTTAATGGAAATGTGCACTATAGTCAACACACAAACAGGACAGGAGGCCAAATGCTTGCTAGATATGTTTGTAATAATGGGTACACTCTCCATGGAGAGGATGTCCGCTACTGCACATACAATCCCTTCTCTCATGGCATATGGATTGGCAGTGATCCTGTCTGCCAGAGTAAGATTACAAAAGCTTGATTTTAAATCACAGAATGCTTTTAGGGAATTCTCCATTGACGTCACATAATAATTAATAATAACTTGTTCTCTTTCGACAGTCCTAATGCTGTCTTCATCAGGTTATAAAAATTTTGTAACCTAATGGGGACAGCAGTAGGACTGTCGAAATGTCGTTACTATCATTATGTATTAATATATTATGTTGACAGAAGAGAGCAATTTATTATTAAGAACGTTTTAGTTGAGTACTCCAGTGAACACTGGTAGTTATTAGTTCCTGACAATATTCAAATCAAATCATTTTTCTTATTGTTTTATTGGTCTCAAATTTTGTACAGTAAAACTTGTTCATTTACAATGACTCTCAAATTAAACTGTTAGCCTCTCAATACTATAATAGTTACATTCATCTACGAGATAGCTTGTGAGTGTTCACGTTGTAGCTTGTGAGTGTTTATGTGATATTATCTATAGCTTGTGAGTGTGTTCGTGTAATGCTATCTATAGCTTGTGATGGTTCATGTAATGCTATCTATAGCTTGTGAGTGTTTATGTGATGTTATCTATAGCTTGTGAGTGTTTATGTGATGTTATCTATAGCTTGTGAGTGTGTTCGTGTAATGCTATCTATAGCTTATGAGTGTGAGTGTAATGCTATCTATAGCTTGTGAGTGTTCAATGCTATCTATAGCTTATGAGTGTTCATGTAATGCTATCTATAGCTTGTGAGTGTTCAATGCTATCTATAATTATATAGCTTGTGAGTGTTTATGTGATACTATCTATAGATTGTGAGTGTTTCTAATAACATTGAAGTCAATTAAAAAGTCTCATTATGCATTTTTCACAAGAAATATAATTTAATTACATAAGGTGTTATATATATATTTTTTAGCTTCTCTAATCAAGATCAAATGTCCTATTCTTCAAAATCCAGAACACGGACTTGTAGTTCAAGACCACAAAATAGCAAGATACTCTTGTCTGAGTAACAGACGGCTAGTAGGTCCGGCATATAGAGAATGCACTATCAATGGAACATGGACATTCTACAAGCCAACCTGTGCCGGTAATTATGCTGGTTCCAATTTTGTTGATTAAAAATAATTTGAAATTAACTTACTTTTTAGGTTTCGTATTCAGACCACCACATATTTCCATAATGTTACTTTATGTACTGTTATTTATCATGGCAATCAAAAACTATTGATTCATTACCATCACGTTATTATTAAAGAAAGCTAAACTTACCTTGTTTGAAATTCAACCCATAATGTTAATATTGTGTAGCTAAGTCTAATTGATATTGTGAATTCATTACAGAATGGCTACTCATAGAGAAAGTGTGTCATTTGAATATATTGAGAAAAAGAAAAGCGTGAATAACACATAAATATGATTAATGGGCAAAGCAGTTTCCTTTTTCTTTGCCTGTGATTTAGGGTCTGCTTATACCTCAGGTATATATAAGTCACTCAAAGATTAATTTGTTTGGATTAACTTTACTTAAACATTACTGGCTACCTTTAATTTTTTTTTTATTATTGTAACTGTTACCATGGTGATGTTCATGCTACAGTTATTTGTCAGCAAATTAATGGAATTGTTAATCCATTTCTCTAATTCATTTATGATGACTATTAAACTTATAAACTTTATACTAACATTTCTGTATCATATAACTAGTTGACTTATTTCCAAAATTTTAGTCCCACACCTGTTATGTTAATAGACATCTTCATAAAGACATTGATATTGTTAGCTTGAAGTTCAGTTGCTCATCACTGTGCCAGTGCTTTGATATAAGATAGTACCTACCGCAGCTTATTCTAAAGTTATAATCTCGGTATCAGCTAGATGATACTTGACTTAGATATGAGCTAACTTATTCTATAATAGTTGTTATAAGCCATGAATATAATCTAGTTTACTGACAAGCTTAGTATAAGCTGGAAATATAATATATCTTATACTTTATCTTGATATAAGTAGCAGTATACACAACTGTTATACTTTATGTGAGAGAAGAAGTCTATGAGATATTTAACGAGCCAAAGTCAAGTCTTATCGATAAGTAAAAATGCACAACCATCTCACCATAGAGAACTAAGATCAATCCATTTAATCTCTAGCCAGAGCTGAGACCTTCATGAACTTAACTTATTGAAGTCACCTGATGAGTATGGTCTATGTAAACAGAGATGATATTTATATTATCATTGTGTTTTTGTAGTGTATGACCTGCAAATATTTGTTAGCTAACTAAAAAATTGACCATGGATCAAAACTCAAGTGTGAACAGGAACAAGAAGCCAATGATTACACACCACAACCATGTAATCATCAATTCTTTTTACTACGGGTGGGTGGAGTTCAACGACATACTTAGGTGGAAGCATACCAAAAGTTGTTGAACTCCACCCACCCATTACAAACAACGATGACTTTTTTCCTGACGGGTGTTCCGGGTGCGCCTCCTGACCTGGAATTTTCAGGAACTTGGTGCGAGATGGCGATTTATTCAAGCTACCCTAAACACAAGTGGCGGTCCTAATGAACAATGTGGAGGTTGTTGACGAGAAGTATTGGCGGTAGACATTCGGTGTCTACACACATCTGTGAAAGCGGTGAACTCAAAACCTCCAATGTCCAAAACTTTAAAATTTGGTGAGCAAAATCAGGAGGAAGACGCTTCTGCAGGTGATTTTTTATGACCCCCAACAAGTTTGAGGAATATCATCAAGGTAATCTAGTGTTCAGGAGTTTTTAATAGTAATCTAGCAATAGATTTCTTCAAAGCTGGTAGACACCATATAATACCAACAAAAAAAAATTCTTCAATTATATTTATTTTTTTAAATAGTTTAACTTATATGTAATCATTATTTTAAAAAATCTGACAGTAATTGCTTGCTTTATTAAAAATATATAATTTTTTAATTAAAATAATATAGTTTAAAAAAATGAAATGGAAATGCTTTTGCAAATTTTTTATTTTATTTTTTTTTCATTTTATTTTAACCAGTAATGATCAGTTGGCTTTTTAGGGATAGACAGTTTGAATAATCGTAGACTGTAATGTTGTTTTTGTCTAATTTTTGCCAATAAAAGAAAAAAGAATGGTATTTTTTTCTATTAGTAAAAATATAAATTCACCTATGTATTAGCTTAGAAGTTGTTTATCCATTATTACATTTACTAGCAAGTACCATGCTATATAATGGTGCTTGATGTATTGCAAAGTAAGATGCAGTAGCAATACCATTGGTTAAGGTTACATTAGTTTCCCTCTCTTGCTCTTTTTTTCTGAACTATCTGGGCTTTTCTTCTAGCCCACCTCTCCTTCCTTCAACTCTTCTTCTTGATTCATGGGGTCCCCTTTTCCTTTGTCTATCTCTCCTGCTTCTGAATTTGTCCTACTTTGATAAACGTTTTTCTTCTATTTCTACTTTCGCCTTTCTTTTGAAAACTAACCCCCAGCCTTTACTCATTGATTCCACCCGCTTTTTTATTACAATTAATAGCTCGCATTTTGCCTTCTCTTCCCTTCCATTTTAAACCTGCTCCGCCTTACCTCGCCGATTCCACCCGCTTTTCAGTTACGATTACATAATTGCTGTTTACCTTCCATCGTCGAAATAACCAGCACTTTCTACTGAATGTGATGACACTTTAAGATGACGATGTTTTACAAAACTATACAAACCTCATGAATTATTCATGAATACACACACCATCAGTCGTTGGTTGTCGGCGTCATTACTGATGCACAAGTGTACGATTGTATAGATTACATTCTCCCACATGTAAGTACACTCAGTGTTTTAACAAGTAACACACACACACACACATACATACACACATACATACACATTTTAATTTTAAATTTTTTTTTGGTTATTTGTACACCTAAGATAACTCTCAATGTGTATGCTTGAGAGGAATATATATAGCTACATATCAACTTGCATGAGCTACATATTGACTTGTAAGAGCTACATCATGGCTTCATACATGATTTTTTTTTTCTTGGGTGGGGGGAGTGGACTTTCGTTATTCCTACCTAGAATAGTGTATGGCTAAATCAGCTGAATAGGCCATAGAGTGGGGAGGGTGCGGTAACAGTTTCAGTTGAAAGATTTTTTAGCTGTACGAAGCTCATTAAAACTCGTATATGCAACAGTATCACTCTCGGTCGGCTCATGAGAATTGCCATTGAAGGTCCTGAGCTTTCAGCTGTAAACTGATGAAGTTCAAGAGAATTTTGAACCAAAAAATAGATGACTTGTGCTTTGACTTACATTTTTAATAACAAAAGAATTTTGCTCTGATACCATTTATAATTGTAATTAAAAATCCAAATTTCTTGGGGGTGAGGGATTCCAGGTGCCCCCACCTCTATATGAACCCCTATACATAGTGACATATTCATATTGGTACTATGCCAAATAAATAATTCTTTTAATATTTATAATGGCTAGCTAATGCGTAGTAACACTGAGAGTTCACATTCTTGGATCTAGGTTTTAGTGTTTGACAACGAGAAATCATTTTATTGAGAGATTTGAACATATATATGTGTGGAATGTC
>WLWD01002596.1_pt1 | contig 24307 bp, 21 predicted proteins | sample 6712731 | NCBI WGS metagenome assembly WLWD01 (sample SAMN12718690, study PRJNA576275) | sponge metagenome | isolation source: marine sponge | host: Mycale hentscheli | place: New Zealand: South Island, Marlborough, Capsize Point | collected 2014-11-01 | reverse complement strand
AGACAGCGAGTTCTGTAGTATTCGAGGACTAGCTATATGAAGGACCATCTTTTTAGTTGTGATATACTTTTTAGTTGTGATATCTTTAGCTCAGACTACAATAGTTTCAGCTGATTTGTTTTCTTCTGGGGAAGGGCTTCATTCTAGCGTAGCGGCACCCCTTACTTCCCTGGTAGGTTTGGTAAAGGGTTTATTTGCGCCTACGTAACTTGTCCACTAATAATCGTGCGAGCCCCGCGCACTTCCTCCCCCACAGGCGAGTGGAAATACCCCCCGGAGCTCTCTAAGTTACCGGGAGGGTGTGGCCTAGTGTAAGTGATGTAGCGATTGGGTAAACCCTCAACTATACGGATTTGGAATATTCTAGAAGTTTCTGTAAATCGATCACCGCCACCTTTTCCTACTTTCCTCTTTCCCCCTCAGGCTCTGTACAAGGTAGCGAGAAACCCCCGTACAAGGTAGCGAGAAACCGCCGTTCAAGAGACACAGTGAGGCGTGTACAATAAATGGTACAGAACGGACTTACGATGAACCCCGTTGGAGGCAAATATAACTGTCTTGTTTGTGCGAGAATATATCTGAAACCTCAGCAGCTCAAATGTTGCGGACGGCGTTTATGCTTATCTTGTGTGAAAATGTTGCGGCGATGTCCAGCGTGTGGAACATCAACCGGTGAAAACTTCGTGAGTTCTTAGTGGAAGCAATGTTTGAGGATCTATTTAGACAGCTACTATGAAACCACTCTAAAATGGCCAGCCTTGACACTAATTTCTTTCACGCTGGTTGTAAGAGTTCGCTACTTTCAGAGACTATCCTCAATTGTGGTAGATCATTTGTTCCATTAAGACAAGTTGCTGGTCAGGTGCCCTTAGTAGAGAATTTCACTGTATTTCTGGGGGAATGTTGATGTCTATGTTGGTATCTTAATTTTATAGCTAGCTACTCCTAAAAATGACATGTAAGCTAAATTAAATTTTTTTAAATATAAAACGATATACATACATACTATATATATATATAATGTAAATTAAGCAGGGGAATACTTTTGTGTGTTGTAGTTTGTAGATAAAAGAATTGTGAAAGAAATGAGTGAGTTTAAAATATCATGCGAGGAGGACTCTAAATGTCCTTGGGTAGGACCTGTCATTGATTATCAGGTAAGTAAACTCCACCCCTACCCCATCCCCAGTTTTATAACAATGCTGCATTACTATTATATGACAGGATCACTTAGATAAATTTCACGAGAGTTTATGTGATGAAATGGTTACAGCCAAAGTTGATAGTACAGATCAAGCCGTTCCTTCTTACGTTAATGTAAGAGTTCATTATTTTAATTTTGTAGCTATATTTATTTATTCATTCTCTCTCTCTCCTCTCTCTTTTTTATTTATTTTTATTTATTTTTTTTTTAATCCATTTGATCCGTTAATTAGTTACTCTATTTAGTCATTTCCACATAGTTATACATAATTGCAATGCTTTGGTTTGGATTTAGGAAAGTGTTTCCAGTGATCTTGGTCAAGTAGTTCCTGAGGATTCTAATTCTTCTATGAATGAATCGCTAATAGATTCTGATCAAAATTTATCTGATTTTGATAATGAAGATGATCTTATTGTCCCAGATGCTTCTATGGAGGCATCTTTTACCGACACTGGGCAAGTGGTTCCGGATTTGATGCAAGATGACAAGCAAATCTTGGATAATCCGTATTGTGGCGAGTGTGGTCAACCAGTTTTAATTAAAGAATATGAAAGCCACAGAATTCAATGTCGAGGAATTTTATTGCAGTATAACGGACCTGTTTATCACAAACCTGATGTGAGTGAAATTATTGAATACTTACATTTTTTATTTTTTTTGTTTGTTTTGTTGTTGTGTTAGAATGTTTCACAAGAGACGCAGTGGCTTTCTGGAACCAGTGAACTTTTACTAAATGACACGAGTAAAAAAACACTACCCCTTCAGTATACAGTTTCGCATAATATTCAGATTAAAGCGAATGGTAACATCGTAAGAGAGTATGAGGCTCCTTTTGATATTTCAGACATTATAGATCGCAGCGAACGTAGTATCGAGGAGCAGTTACCTATTGAATTCTTGGAGAGGGAGGGCATGATTCGCTGGAAAATAGCTCACATTTCAAATTTGCTGATTCAATATGAATCACTATTGAGTCCTTATTTTTACTCCTCTCCTGAAGGCTGGAAGCTTCGGCTGCAGCTCGATTTGGCTCTTCGCAAGCTAAGCCTTTTGCTGACGAGTGGTGAATTTGATTCTTCTCTCTCGTGGCCTTTTGATCTTGCAGTTCGGTTTGGCATCCTCAGTTTTGGGAAGTCAAACGATCTGTTTGCAGAATTTAAATCTTCACCACGTTGTGGTCGATGCTACTCAAGTGGTGATAAAGGGAATGTGGCTGCATTTGTCGACCTTCCCCACTACATATTTTGCAGTGATTTCGTCAAAGAAGACACTATGCTTATTAACTGCAAAGTATTCTAAGCAGTTTTCTTTGCTTTCATGAGTGATGATGATGTAATATTTGTCAACTGCAAATTTGTTCTATGCACTTTCTGTGCCCTAACAAGTGTCGTGTGCTGTAGAAGTGTTCCATCTCGTGTAGTTTGTCATGCCATGTCTACTTGTCTTCGGTTGGTCTAACATCTTCCTGTGGTGTAGCTGTGTGTTTGGAGTCAGTTGATGTACTCTCGAGTTAACATCTGGGCTCTCAAACGATCTATAAAAAAAATAAAAAAATAAAATAAAATAAAAAAAACTTTCTGGTTATTTAGTTTTGTGCATTAACGTAGCAGTAGCATTACTTTTTGTATGTGTGTTTTATAGCAGTGTTACTTTGTGTGTCACATATTCATAACAGTATGATTTTTCATGTTATCTTCATGGCTGTTCTGTTTATTTACATAACTTTAACTCTAGTTTGTTGTTTGAATTTTCGTTTATAATCACTTTACTGTTCATAGTTTATTATATATTCTAAATTTAAACACAACTTATTTAAAATAATAACACTCTTTAGTTGCACTAAGATATAGTTATGGGTCAAAGTTTATAAGCTCGGCGATTCACCAGGCAGGGTATTCACCGGGTGAATTCCCACTTTTGGCCAGCGATGAATATTGAAATGAAACTCAGAGACACCCTGGCAACCAATTTATATTGTACCTAGCTACGTGTATGTGAGGTAAAGCTGCAGTAGTTGGTGTATCGTTTTTAGTGGTAGAGTCAAAATTAAGGGAACCTTTCACTAAACACACTGAAGATATGGCTGAATGTGTGGATACACATGACGGCTATTTCAGGATGGTATGTTCGTGTTGCCGTAAAATTATGCAAGACGCTGTTCAATTGGAGTGTGGCTGCCGCTTATGCAAGAAATGCGCTGACGACGAACGTCTTGATAGCGCTACTTTCACTAGGTGCCGTTATTGCGGCGGCGAGTTGGATTTGACAAATGGAAGTAAATATGTAAGTTAGTGGTACGCAAGTATCGTAGCAGTTAAGCAGGGTTAGCTATAGTTACTTGTTGGCTAAGCTTGTTGGCTAACTGTAGCTGATTTATTATTAATTTTTGTTTAATGGTGTTACATTAAATCACATTTTATTGTGATTTACATATTTGGAAATGTGAGATAAGGCATTATTATGTAAGGAAAATAAATAAACAAGGAGACGTGACTAGAAGATAACTATACATGTACATTATATTAGGGCATCAGGGATAGATTTATGGGCTCCAATTATTCTGAAGAATTCAGGGGTCACTGCCACACAGCTTACAATATCGCTGAATTTACATTTGAACATAAATACAGGAGTATAATAGTTAACAATGATTTATGACAGTGATGTTCATTAAATTTAGCTATTTTCTTTCTAAGCAAGTGATCTTAGGTTTGGTAACAGTCAGTTTTGTCTTTAAAAAAGTCTGGAGAAAATAATTGTGACGTGACATTTATGCTGTAAGTTGCTTGTTGGCTTTTGCTTTACAAGTCTCACATAGCCAGGTTCTTTCTTTATAATATTCTACAGAAAAAAAGGATCATTCTTATATCATAATATTATCTAATACAATAATTAGCATATTTGTGTGCGAAATGGATACAGTCTGGCTACACAAGACTAACTACTACTTGCCTTAGTGGCGAGCGAGTGAAGCAAGCGAGATACTGTCAGGAGTAACAAGTTTGAAAATTGGGGATATGTTCGATATATATAGCTAACCTCAAAACTTTATGAAAGTTACCTAGAAATGCTTTCTTTTCCACAAAAAAAATTGTTCCGATTGGTTACTATGCATTGATAACCCTTTACCAGATGTTAATTCAAAACTTCACTTGTTGGTTTGGTTGTCAAGAGGTAATTCAGATAGTCAGAATTCCTTAATATTAAAAACTGAAAAACTGGGGTGAGTATGTAATTGTATGGCTGCTAAAAATTACAAGAAAAAAACTCGCCGTTTTTTTTTGTTTTTTTCTGTGTGTGTGTGTGTGTGTGTGTGTGTGTGTGTGTGTGTGTGTGTGTGTGTGTGTGTGTAGCTAGCTAAGTGCCTATTGACACAAGTTAGCTACTGGTAATTCAGGCAATCAGAATGGCTTTAAAAATAGATGCTACAGAATCTACCTCTACTTTGGAAGTTGAGGTAAGAAAGTAATTCTATCAGTTGACCCCTGAAGAGAACTTCAGCAAGAAGTCGAAACATTAGGTTAAGTTTTAATTAGAAATATTGGCTATTATTCAGCCTAGAATGACTGAATCACAATATAATTTTAACCCTCAGCGCATATGCTCAAGAGGGGTTATTCCTAAAATTAATGGTCAACAGCAAGTATTACCATAGTTTACGTCACATAACTGGGCATGCTCACTTGCCATTTTGTGCTCAAGAACACCACTAGTATAATTATATATTATATATATGTTGTTGTTTTTTGTTTGACGTACGTATGTCATTTTTGTACTTTGTTTGATCTGATGTTTTTGTGTTTGCTCGGTGTTCGACTCCGTCCCAAACTTCACTAAACAGAATGCTCTGGTTTATTGATCTTTTACCCATATCATCCTAGAAATTGAATTGTTTATCGTTTTGAATTCTTTTGTGGGTGCAGTTAAAATTTACCAGAGCTCCATCAGTGGTGGTGGTTAGTCAATGTGCTATTTTTGTCATAGTTATAATATGCCCTACACTACAGTATTGTTCTTACTTGAAATCCATTGTCCACTTGACTAACCACGAAGGTTGTGCATGTGTTGGTATGTCCAGTTAAGTTAACAAGCACAAAGTGTCGTATGTACGTAACTAACAAACTCAATTTTTTTAGTAGCTGGAGTGTTAGAAGTTAAAATTAATCATTATAACAGTTTTCGGTACTGTAGTTTTATGTAACCTCTAACTAGAGAGACTCGATCACCATTTGTACTCAAGCACATCAAAATCGTATATAATGTTGTTGGGTACATTCCTTTAAATAGAATTGGCTGACAGGTTATTTACCTGCTGGTACAACACTTGCTCATTAGTGGTAAGAGGGGTGGGGAGAGTGGAGGGAGAATGTGACTGATAGAAGGAATGAATTACTGAATTAGCTGATCATGTTTATCTATCTCATTTTCTATCAATAGACAAATGGGTTATAAGCTTTAAGTAGAATTATAACATTATAATAGTATTCTTTGTTTGTTTTTTCAGTATTATGAAGATACTAATATTAGGAAAGAAATTAGAAGTCTGGCAATGAGTCTCCCTGGTGCTAAACCAGTCGATAGATCTAAGAAATATCCTGAGGTAACAGAGATCTGTAATAGTAGTTATTTTAACCAAAGTTTAGATTGTACACATAACTAATCAATTGAACTGCATTAGGCTCCATCATTTCAGTTTGGGGCATAATTTTTTGTGTTGTTTTTATTTTAGTTGTGTTTACTGGTATGGTTGTGTTTTTTTTTAGGAAAATTCTGAAGTTTTTATGAAGTCATCTGACCTTACCAATTATCCTCAGTCAGACCAAGATGAAAGCTCAAGTGAAGGCAACGAAAAGGTCATTCATTTTTCATACTCGTGTTTACAATACTTGCACACACTGCACACAGTAATAAATCTTCTTCATATGCACGTAACTATTCTTATCTGTAGCCATGCAGACTGCTGAATCCTGCAGTCCAAGAAGAATTTACTTCAATGGATGACGACATTAAAAATATAACAGAAGCAGGCATTTCTTCAGATAAAAGTTTTTGCCAATCACTTCCCAAGCATGCAATCCGGCAACAATATGATCCAACTGATGCTGCAACTCTGCTTGCAGCCAGGAAAGTTCCCTCGGGGCCTATTGACGTTAACCTTTACCCACAATCAGCAGTGTTGGTCCATTGTGGGCAGTGTGGTGGTCAAGTTGGAACTGATAGAGTGGGAGACCATCGAAAAAGATGTTGGAAGCTGCATCTGTATGATGGGAAATCTTTTCGTGTTCATCAAGTAAGTAATTAAAAATAATCTAAAGTTTTTTGGTTAGTGTTTCAATAAAGCTCTGTCTCACGTTATGATCATATATGGTAAAAATGTTGACCTTAAGGCTCACAAGTGTTTTGATATGATCAAATGTGGTAAAGGGTTGACCTGTTCCTTTATCCCAGAATTTCTACAACCTAAACTAACTTATACTAGCTAATTAAAAAAATTTTGTGCAGGAAGTTTTTGAAGTTGCCATGCGGAATCCTATGCCATCAACTGGAGTTGTTCGTTCTGGTGCAGACTCCAATAATTTATTGTATAATTTCGCTGAAGGAATTACTGACACATTTTCTGAATTTCTTCAATATGTGGAAAAGGTACCAAAAGATCAATCGCAACGACTTAGATCATTTATATACCAAAAATTATTCATGGAAACTCCAATTGATGATCCAATACACCAAACAATGAGATGGAAAATTGAAAGAATTTCAACTCGCATTAGAGAGAATCGTAGTTTATTAAGCCGAGTATTTTGTTCATCACCTAACGGATATCATCTGCGACTACGGATCGATTTTCATGGAGCCAATAATGTTTTGCTGCATGTGGTTCTTGTTCATGGTGACAATGATGACCAGCTCAGATGGCCATTCCAGCCAACGGTTACTATCGGCATTCTTGGGGGAGCTATCTTGGATGTGTGTGAAACAATGAATGCTGTGCCTGTCAACTGTTGTTATTCTGAAGTGCAAGGGAATGTCTTGTGCTCACTCTCTCTTCCTAATCCGCTACGTCTCTATCTTATAGATGATTGCCTATTTGTACGATGCACTATTTCATTGTAATAGTCTCGATTCACGTAATTTGATGAATTTTGTTTTCGCTCTATGATGCAATGTATGCCTTTGCTCGTCTTCTCGAATCGAACTTCTTTTTTATCTTGATTACGGACATGTATGTGAACTGCTACTGTCTTTTCTCTAGTAATGGCTGTTCTCCATTACTTTACGACTTGGATTCCGCTATTTCTCGATTTCCTCGACCTTCCACTATGAGACTGTACTTTGCTTACCACTGTATTACTATTGCATTATCACTCTAAGTTGTTGTCTACCCTTTTCTATTTTTCCACTGCTTTTTTGTTTGTTGTTGTTTTTTCCATTTTTTATTTCCATTTTTATAGCCATTGCTGTGTTTTTCACTATGCCCCATATTATCACTATGCACTTTTCTCTCACTCTGTTTTCATACGTTTTTTGTTTGTTGTTTTTGAGTTCTATTTCCCCTCCCCCCATTATTTTAATAACCATTGTATATTGTTGTTTTGTCAATGTAAGCTATTCACTTACCCTATTTATGATTTCACAATTTTGTTGTTGTTGAGTTGTTTTTTGTTTTTTTTGTTGTTTTTTTTAAGTCATTGTTTACTGGCACATTTATCACTATTTGTACACTATTGTTTTTAACACTTCTTTGTTGTTGTTTTTTGTTTGTTTGTTTTTGTCAGTTTTTTTTATTTCTATTATTTTTATAGCCATAGTTTTGTCATTATTTTATGTAGGCCCATTATTTTAGTCATCACTATAAACACTGTAAGCTGTTCTCCTTTTTTTTTTGTATATAATTGATTTTAATTTTAATAGCTATTGGAGTGTGTGTGATGTTCATTTAGTTACTAAGTTATGTAATGTGCTCATTCAGCAGAATTGTAGTCACACTTTGTACTTGTATGTAGTATGTCATATTTCATGTCATTTGTGTTGAGTTTTATTCATTATAGTCATAGTGTTAATTATCTTGACTCCAGAATTTTGTAGATTGATGTATAATTAACAAAAATAACAACAATAATAATATTATAGCTAAGGAAATTTTGCATTAGGTTGTAAGTGAATGCAACTAAGCATGCTTTTAAGCAGAAAAGTTTAAGCTAGATATTAATCTAGAACAATTCTTAGTTTCTTCTTCTGTTCTTCTCCTTGTTTGCCACACATCATATCCTCTGCTCTTCTAACATTCCCTACTCATCCACTAGTTGGGCGGAGCCCGACCTCTGCTGGGGAGAGGTCGGGTAACAAGCCTATACACGGGTTTGTTCCCTGCTGCAACGTACGTTGCAGTCCAATCAGATTGCAGTGTGGTTAAATGCTAAGGGAATGGGTGGGCGGACAGGAATACGCCTACGCAGAAATATACGTACACACAAAAGAGAGATTCACTGGCGCTTCCTCCACCAACCTGCCGGGATGGCTAAGAAGCTAAGTGCTGGCTTTGCAGTGAGAGCAGCATCGAGAGAATTGGGTTACAGCTCTCTAAAGCAAGAACAGTTAGACATTACTGTGGCATTTATGCTTGGGCAAGATGTGTTTGCTGTATTGCCTACTGGGTTTGGGAAAAGTTTGTGCTTTGCAGTTTTACCTCTGGCCATGGATAATTACTTAAAGCATGAACATGGGTTTAGTATCGTAATTGTACTAACTCCATTATTGGCAATTATCGAAGATCAGGTAATTAGCTGAATATGTGAATGGATATTGATGAGCCACATGTTCACATCATCGAATAGTTGTTCAATCCTTTTGGAGGGAGAGAGGGAGAAAATTTGCTTAACCCTAACTTAGGAGTAAAAATATAAAAAGAATTTTTATGAATCATTAGCTTCAAAGTAGCTAGTAATTTTTTTAAAAATCCTACACTACTCACTTTAATTTTGGGTATATATTAATTGTAGGTTGCATCGTATTCTGCTAGAGGACTTTTGTATTGCGGAGTATGTGGAGATACTGCTAATGACCATGAGATGCTATCTAATGTTGCTAGTGGTAAATATCAGCTGGTTTTTTTTACACCGGAAGTGTTATTAAATAATAAAAGATGGAGAGAAGTAATTTCAAATGATACCTACACCAGAAGATTGAAAGCTCTTGCAATTGATGAAGCACATTGTATTAAGAAATGGTAGGTATAACTCGTTCAAACATAAAACAAACCACACCCTTAGCTAATTATATCATTTTTAATGTTCTGTAGGGGTAACAGTTTTCGTCATGTACTAAAAAGAATTGGGGAATTACGCAGCTTGGTTCCTGCATCAGTAAACTTAATGGCATTGACAGCAACAGCAACAGCTAAAGATAGGCATTCAATAAGCAAGATTCTTGGGTTGAGAAATCCCTTCATTCTTTCTAAATGTCCTGTCAATCATAATTTGAGGTTTTCAGTTGGTCATTTTGTTTCTGTGTCTGAAACATTTAAAGGTTGTGCAAGTCGTTTCTTAGAAGAAAAGGCACTATTCCCTAAAACAATCATATATGGGAAAACTCTGGAAGTATGTGCTGATCTATACATTTACTTCAAGAGACATTTTGGGTCACATTCCACTTTACCAGAGGGGGCACCTGACATTCCCAAGTTTCGGCTCTTTGAAATGTTCTCAAGTGTTACACCAAGTAATCACAAGGCATCTATTTTGGAACTTTTTAAAGCTGACAGCACTTTAAGAGTTGTTATTGCAACTATTGCATTCGGTATGGGGGTGGACTGCTACAATGTAAGACAAACGATTCATGTTGGCTTACCAGATGACATTGGCTGCTATATACAAGAAGTGGGTAGAGCCGGAAGGGATGGTGAATTATCTTGTGTATCACTATTGCTTGCACGAAGTTATCACCATGTTGATGATGACATCAAAGAATATTCACTGAATACTTCTGAATGTAGACGTATAGCATTATTCAAACATATGGACAACTATGTTCATAAAGATTTTCAAAACAAGTGCCTATGCTGTGATGTATGTACTAAAAAATGTGATTGTGGTATGTGTAAAGTAAGACTCAGTCATTTCATACTGTTAGACTAACTTTAGTTCTTTATTGTTATTTTCATAATAATGTGATTACAAAAATTCATTGCGATTAATAAATGTTATATGAATATATGTGAAAATGAATAAGCGTAATTTTAAGACAGTTTCTTTGATAAAATATTAAGGCAACTTTGTGATCAACCAGTTAATAATTGAATCCTTTGATTTAGCAGTAAGAATGTCCTTTGGTAATGGAAATTTAGAGTGTTTTCTTGTTGAACTTTTTGCTGTGAAACATTGTTCTTTGTTAAGTTCATTAATTATGCTCATAATATCCTTATGTGCTTTAGGCTTTGTTTGTTTGCTGGTGGTTTGAACTACATTGTTGACAGAATCAAAATTATTCAAAACAGGTGATAATGTTCCCATAGCCCGTCCTATCCTTTGAATTGCTTTTATGGATTTGTTTGAACCTAACTTGCCGATAGCACCTTTGGCAATTTTATTCATATGTTCCATATGCAGGTCTACAGGAACATTTTTTCCAGGACTTCCACTAGTATTTATAAATCTGCTCCATAGAAGCTGTGAAGCTTGACGTGGTGATAAAGTATGATTATATTGAATCAGTAAGTTGGCTGCTTCACATGCATAATTTCGATTTCCAGAATTCACTTGCTTGGAACAGATGACTTGTCTCTCCAGATAACTCTGATTGTGGCAGTATTGTCTCATTTTCACCATCATTCTCATCTTCATCACTGCTGGTTGTCAGACTACTTGCATCGGAGAAGTTGTCACTACTAAATTCTTCTTCTGAAGTTATGGGAGAGAAACTTTGATAAGAACAGTCAGAGTCTGAGGTAGAATCTTCTTCATCAACACTATCTTCGGAGCTGCCACAATCTTTTGGCAAAAACCAAGATGCATGATTAGTAGCCTACACAGCATAAAAGTAGCTATTTAAATATGCATGAATGATATTGTCAAATTCATAAAAATAAAGGTCTTTAGGTTGTCAAGATATAATAACCTACACAGCTAGCCTAAGTTGACTGTTTATTCTAATTTTACGTACCAGCTCATCCTTATTTTCCAGTGTTGATTCAATCTTGTCTTTCCAAAGTTTAACTTCACTGTCAAAGCTTTCGCCAACTGTATCCAACAATCGAATAGTGGACATGTGTGACATAGCCAAATTCAATCGTTGTAGTCGCTGACAAACCTAAAATAATTATAGAGTTAAAAGTGCATGTTCATACTTATGCACAAAATAACATACCTCCTTGGATGAATGACCTGCATATAGTATTAAGGAGATAATTTTTTGAACCAAATTGATTTTCGAATTTCTATGCTTCAATATATTGAAGCACACATTCCTACTATTGCATTTCTGTTCTCCCGAGGTGTTCTTGTTTCAGTTGCTTTGCATAGAAGAGTAGCTAAAACTGGAGCATTTTGATGTAATTCGCACAATAAAGCATCCCATGTGAACTCCTTCAATGCGTCAGTGTCACTATCTTTTAGTATTGATATGCTCTTATCAGAAGATAATGACTTCACTTCATTACTTAAGTCTTTGCCAATGTAATCAATGATATGTTTTTTTACTTGACTATCATTCAATGCTTCAATAGCAATCTTCTTTTTGCTTTTTCGAGCTACTGCTTTACCAATTCTTTTTCGATTTGGTGTTAGTCCATATACCTTCGGTTTCGAATAATTAATTTTGATCTGTAAAGTAACACTACATTCTATAAAATATGTTAATTTGTGTTACTGAATGTACTTACAGAAACATCAGGAGAAACACAGCTATCAGCACAAGCAGAAGAAGAGTAATCATGCTTTGCTTTCTTGTGTGGGGGAGGTCTAGAAGGTAGTAAGGACTTCAGCTTACTCAAAATTTCTGCATCTCTTTGCCAATAACTTTTATATGCAAGAAAACATTTCTGCACATTTTCCCACCTTTGCAAATATCGTGGGAATTACCGTCACTAGAACACCTCCTCATCATAGATTTCCAAACATCTATAACATTCTGGACATCAGAATTATTAAGGTTGTCCAAGGATCGTCTATTAGCTGGGGTACCCGATAAATCGGCACCACAGCCCAAACAGTTGTTCATAACGCTCTTTCGGAGTTGAAGGAGCTAGCTGCAAAAGGAGCAAGAAATGTGCGTGGGTGAAAAGAATGGCCACAAATCGTAAATCCCACGCAATCGGTTCATGACGTCATGATTAGCTGACTCAGCAGGAACAAACCCGTGTATAGGCTTGTTACCCGACCTCTCCCCAGCAGAGGTCGGGCTCCGCCCAACTACTCATCCACCTTGTACTTTAGACCGTCCTTACCCAACCGCTCCGCTCGCAGTTGGGTAAAGGGTGTGTGTTCCTTGTTCCTTCATAGTTAGTAGTACTCCCCCGTTCATCGGCGGATCTGCGGAGGAGGAGGGGGCGGGGGGAATGGACTAATATCATGCGCGAGACTACTTACCATCATGCGCGCGCAGGGGGAGTTCACTAAAAATGTATGCTTCCGGTCTGGAAATCATTAAATTAATCGCCTGCAGCGGAAGGTTACCGGTGCTTGATGTTTTGTGATATGGGGAGACGAGGGAAAGTGGTGACAGTTTTGTTCCTCTCCAGTGTACCTATAAGCCTTTTTCTGATATGGACTTTTTCTTCTTATTCGATATCATCATCTGTGGCTGAAATTCCTCGGGCCAGTACAACAATTCAGCTAAGGAAAAACACATCAAGACCTATGGAATTAAGTGTCACACTGGAGTCTTTCTCCCAAAAGCAAGATGCTCCTGCTAGTCCAATGTCACAATCCCCCATGTCAAACCCTGGCTGCAAGGCCAAGACTCTTCATGCTTACAAGGCTGTGGATTCTGGCAAGCGCTACAACCACCCCTCTCTGGTTCACTATGTCAAACTAGGGAGTGGTATGCAGGACTTTAGCTTCAGGGAATATACTTCAGTTCTGTCAGTGTATAAATTCCTCCAGCCAAAAAAGATAATGTTCCACACATACACTGGGTTTACAGGGACTTACTGGGACAAGATTCAAGAGATGAAGAATATGGAGATAGAGGTAAATCGATATGGTAAGATAGACACCATTGGGGGAAAATATGTGGTTTGGGTTCAGCATGTAGCTGACTACGTAAAACTGTCCAACGTCTATAAATATGGAGGGACAGCACTGGACTTCGATGTTATCATAATCAATGGTACAAGACTTAAACATGAACAAAGTCTGTCTGAATGCGTTCTAGCAGAAGAAAATGAATTTATAAATGGTGGTTTCTACTCCTGTGTTCCTAATGCCACCTTTATGGCCGACTGGCTGGAAAGCTATAACAAAGACTACAGACCACACCTCTGGTTGCATAACATTTCTTATAGACCTCTGAATTTGCTCACGGAGAAGGACCGTAAAGAATGCTACAATGTACACTTAGATGACACATTATGCTTATTTCCAAGCTGGAGTGGCAACAAACAATGGCTGGAAGTGGGCAAAGTGAAATGGAGAACAAAGACTGCTGCCCACTACTTTGTAAAAAATGGAATCCCCAATGACGGGGAAGGTTTGTTAAAAGAAAAGTTTCCTTTGGCAGAATTATTACAGTATGTGCATAACGCTTGAGTTGTTCTATTTTTTTTTTGTATTAATAAACATGTGGTTTTTACATGGCACTGACAGGGCTACCTACCTGATGGATTCTGTGGTCACTAAGGTTGCCCACACATAGCAGCAGCAAATGCTGGAATGTAGCTACAAGGCTGTATGGTTGTGTAGTATGTAGTTCACAGAAATTCATGACCTGTGTGACTAGAGGCAGTAGAAATAACTGGCTGAAGCATAGTATGTATATTATAAGCACGCATATTTTTATATCACATATTGTAGCTTAAATCTGGTGTTGTTTTTGGTTAACTAAAACCAAAACTAAAATTAATTTTAGTTACACCTAAAACATTTTAGTAAACTAACCAGAACTATGAGGATGATAATAACTAAAACTAAGGCTAAAAGTCACAGTGCTGATGAATAAAAACTAAAACTAATTAAGTTTATTAATCAAAATATAGCTAATTATTATTTATTGACATTGCTGAAAGAAGACAATTGACTATAAGTGGTAGTCCCAGGAAGCAAAACCCTTTACCCATTAGTAGCACCTGAATAAATTAATGTTTGGCTAAGGCAAACTGTTGGGCAGTAGTCTGCACTTGCTCATCGACTATCTAGCCCACCCCCCTCCCTTAGCAAAAAAAAAAAAGACCACTAAAACTAGCTATAATGGAAGTTAGTATTGTTTGATGTCCTCCTATACTGGGTAGGTGCCACCAGAATATTCGTTGGGATGAGTCTCAGCGTAGAGGGGATTGTGGTTGAGAGCCGTCCTTGTTCCTCTAAGCTAAGTCACCCAGGGTGCAGTGATGCAACCAGCTTTACAGTTAAATATATTTATTAAACTAGCTTATAATTACAAAACTTAGAAGAAGAAGACTGGCGTGGCCCAGGCAGTGCTGGCTAGCCACTTCATGTATATACTAAACCTGCCAGCAAGGCTGGTGTATAGGTGCGATACAGCATGAACATGAGAATAGACAGGAGAGAAAGTGCAAATTAATTTGGTGTTGTTTGTCTCATGAGAAAGAACAGACATGAATATATAATGTTAGTGTTCATGTTACTAATTTAAGTTAGCTGTGTGTGGAGGATGTTGAGGGTAGGTCTCTACCACAGTATATTTGAAAAACTAGCTAAACTAGAATTGAAATTAGTACATTGGAAAAACTAAAACTAAAATTGTAGTCTTTGGTAGTGAAAAACTAAAAAACTAAATTAATCCTGAAATATTTTTTGTCAAAAACAAACAAACAGAAACACTATAACTAAAACTAATATGTAAATATTCAACCCAAACAACATAATGATAAATCACAAAATTTCAGTCTTGTTACCTGCCTGAATGCAGGGGATAGAGGAAGCTATTTTGTATCAGGCTAAAACATATAAGTACACCATTAGTAACTACAAAAAATAAAAAAATTAAAAAAAAGGAGTTGAGCTTTATATGTCATCAGTTAGTGTGACAGTCACAATTCCTGAGCCAGACCTTTCAGATGACCATAGGTTGCACAGTTCATGTGAGCTGTGACTAGTACTAGTGAAGGAAGTTGGAAAATATTAGATAATTGTGGACCATTTTGCAATGTGTAACTAGTGTAAGAACCTGTTATTTGTTTTGTTGTTGTTGTTGTTTTCAAAAAGGCTTATTAAATTTATAACTGGTGGCTTTTTATGATACAGTTGCAGTAACAAGTAAAAAAAATCTTGAAAATATGAACACCAATAGTACTAGCATTCCACCATCCAAGTGCCTGGCATCTCATGAACTGGCCCCAATGAAAGTACTCAATTTATCTTGGACCGGACAATGCCCAAAGTGTCACATATTCTGAGAGTGTTGGTGGTCCAAAATCCACTATTCGAGAAGTATTATACTACATGTATTTGTTCTAAGTCTTCTCTGTTGTAATTTAGAGGTGATGCACTATTTGGGTACTGCATATACAATATTATTTTTGGATTTTCAGTTGGTAGCTAAACAGACTGTCTGGTATTGAGCATACGTCTGTTAGTAGGGGCTATCCATACGGAGATTTTACTTTATTGAAAATATATAAACAAAGTGATGGCCATGTTGGCATGCTACCTTTGATGGAGAACTGTTGCATCGGCAAACATTCTGGGAACAATTTAGTATTACTGTTGATAAGCTGTCTGATAATTCTAATACAGAGAAATTGGTTTATTTTAGTCACTCCCTGAAAGATAGTTCAGCGACAAGCATTATTGACACTCAGGAGATCAAATAAAGCAATTAATTCTCTCAAAGCTCGCTATGATCGTCCACGAATCATCCACAAAGCACATGTGCGAAAGGTCTACGAATTGCCTGGGTTGAAGAATGGATCAGGCAAAGATATCAGACAGTTTCATGATGTGGTTCAGCAGCACTTGTGAGCCCTCAAGGTTATGAAGGAAGAACCCACTGGATCCTTTCTTAACTGCTCTACTTGATATTAAATTTGACATGTTTTAATGGCAGAAAGCTAGTCAATAATTGGATGGAATATCTCACTATGAAATAATTGCTCAAATTTCTTAATCTTTGTGCAAAAGCTGCAGAAACTTGTTTGTGGAGAATCAAAGAAACAAGTTGTGTTGAGAAGATCATCACCAAAATCTGTGGCAGCTCTAGCGATGAGTTCTTTGGACACATCATATGAACTATTCCCTCTAGACTCAGAAACATCCATTATACATTTGTCCTCAAATACTGCTTCCTCACTATAAGAAGCTGGCTGCTACTCATTCTAGTGGTATATGTATTAACTGCCTCAAACCTATGGGCACATTTGGAAGAACTGTAAGAGTAATAATACAAGGAGATGGTAGATTTATTGTACCACTGCCAAATAATCCTCGAACCAAGCCACTTGGTGAATCACGATCATTGGCTGTACAAAGAATTCTTTCACTTGGAAGTGCTCTTCGTGAAAATTTGTTTTGATGAGTTTGCTACATTCACGAATGAATATGTTGACCTCAAACATGCAGAGTTAGTGCCAGAGGCACACTTGCACAAACCATTACAAAAACATTCTATTTGCTGATGCATGCTGTATGTAAAGAAGAAAGTACCACAACAAAGCTCAGGATTGTTGTATCAGCTAAATAAAGTTCTGGTGTTTCACTTAATGATTGTTTGCTTGTTGTCCATCCATCACGTATGGATGTACTCCTGTTGTTTACTCATCACATTGCTCTTACTACTGACATCAGCAAGATGTATCGAGCTGTTAAGCTTTCACCAGAAGATAAAAATCTTCATCGTTTTGTTTGGCGTGAAGACCCTCAACTTCCTCTCATCCATTATTGTATTACTCGATTAACATTTGGAGTCTCTGCTTCATCTTTTGCAGCTAAAATGGCAGTCCAAGCAGAATGCAATGGATTTCACTTCTGAATATCCTTTGGCAGCAAAGATTGTTGATAGCTCACTTTATGTGGACGATGGTCTCACAAGAACTGATACAATTCCAGAGGCAATTGAACTTCAGTGGCAATTGCAAGAACCTTTCTCAAAGGGTGGATTTTCACTTCGAAAATGGAATTCTATTGAACCACGAGCTCTACAACACTTGCTTTTTAGAACTCAAAGTTTCAAAACCAGATGAGGATATGCCCTCAACTGACGAGTACACTAAAACTCTTGGAATATGTTGGAACATCCAAAAGGATTGCTTGACAATAGTGGTACCACCTCCTACAGGCTTAGAAACTTTGACCAAGCATGGTCTTGTGTCAGATGTTGCAAAGACATTTGATGCTTTAGGCTTGGTTTCACCTTCAACTATCAAGGCAAAGGTTTTTATGCAGCGACAATGGGAACTGAAAATTGATTGGGATGATCCTATACCCGAACAAATACAAGATTCATGGTTTCAGTGGAGATCTGAGTTGCATCTCCTGTCTCAGACTGAAGTACCACGCTGTTATTTTGATAAGCAATCACAAGTGCAATCCCTGGAGTTACATGGTTTCTCTGATGCCTCAAAGGTAGCCTATGCTGCTGTGGTTTACCTCCAGACTACTGCAGTCTCTGGTGATGTGGACATTTCCCTTTTGATGTCTAAGAGCAAAGTAGCTCCTATTAAGAGATTAACAATTCCATGTCTGGAATTGTGTGGAGCACAATTTTTGGCCCAACTACTTCATCATGTTAGGACTGTTCTTGGAATCTCAATTGCTAATGTGTTTGCTTGGACAGACAGCACAATTGTTCTAAACTCTCGGATCACTCTATCACAGCCAGATGTCCTTTTACCCAGGGGTGATTTAATCCTGGAAAGGACAACCTAGTTCGAGTTGCTACCATCTGAACAGCAAATAGAGTGTACACTCGTCCTATCACAAAACTTAACCTCATCCTCCTTAATGAAGAACATTAGCAATCAAGCCAAGTAACATTTGTGAAACCATCCGGTCTTGGCCGGCGGTATGTTCATGATTCAACTATGTGCTATGTTTACACTATTATCTAACTTCATCTCACACAATGATTTTATTTTTTTTGTGGTCCACATGAACAGGTCAAACCAGTTACTATTCTCGTTGTCAGTCACTTTTTTTCTTTTGCTATGGAGTTTGTATGATCAATGATAGCTTGTCTTCATTTGACTCTCTCTGTTATGAGTTGTTTTAGTCACTAGGTTATGTAATGCATTCATTCAGCAGAATTGTAGTCACACTTTGTACTTGTGTGTAGAATGCCGTGTATTTCATGTCATTTGTGTTGAGTTTTATTTCATTACAGTCAGTGTTAATTATCTTGACTCCAGAATTTTGTAGATTGATGTATAATTAACTAAAGCAATAACAATAATAATATAAGGAAATGTTGAACTAGGTTGAAAGTAAATACTTAACTAAGCATGCTGGCAATGCAGTGAGGCCAATATACCCATTCCTCTTAGTCTGCCACTTTTTCCTCCTCCTCTTCTGTTCTTTCCATGTCTGCAACACTCCCATCACATCATTACTCCTTTACTTTTTTTAGCCCATCCTTACCAACCGCCCCGCTTGCAATTGGGTATAGGGTTTGTGTTCCTTTTATGATGCGCGAGTATGATGCGCAAGGGAGTTTCCAAAACCATTGATGATAAAAGAAGTGGATCACCTGCGCCAGTAGGAACTGTACAAAGCGCTAATCTAAGTCGTGTAACATCTGTTACATTGCGTTCCCAAAGCTGGTTACCTACCTACCCAGAGCTGCATAAGGTGAGCTAACTCAGGCAGGGAATAACTACTTCTAGGTTACTGGATATAATCTATAAACAAATTTGTGCTTTCTAAAAATCAGATACGCGCATAATTGTTACCGCGACCTCGTTTTTGGCTACTGGGCGTTTCCAATCGGGGTAAAATCAATGCCATCAAAACGAAAGTAGTAGCGTTGGTTCTGGAACATTATTATAATCGCGTGCTAGCGGTAGGTACCGAGTAGCTACGTTTGAGATTTTGTGATATGGGGAGATATGGGAAAGTATTAGTGACAGTTTTGTCCCTCTCCGGTGTACCTTTGTGCCTTTTTATGATATGGACTTTTTCTTCTTATTCAATATCATTATCTGTGGCTGAAATCCCTCTGGCTAGTACAACAATGCAGCTAAGGAAAAACACATCAAGACCTATGGAATTAAGTGTGACACTGGATTCTTTCTCCCAAAAGCCAGATGCTCCTGCTTGTCCAATGCCACAATCCCCCATGTCAAACCCTGGCTGCGAGGCCAAGACACTTCATGCTTACAAGGCTGTAGATTCTGGCAAACACTACAACCACCCCTCTCTGGTTCACTATGTCAAACTAGGGAGTGGTATGCAAAACTTTAACTTCAGGGAATATACTTCAGTTCTGTCAGTATATAAATTCCTGCAGCCGAAAAAGATAATGTTCCACACATACACTGGGTTTACAGGGACTTACTGGGACAAGATTCAAGAGATGAAGAATGTGGAGATGAAGGTAAATAGAATTGATAAGATAGACACCATTGGGGGTAAACACGTGTTTTGGATTCAGCATGTAGCAGACTACGTAAAGCTGTCTAACATCTACAAATATGGTGGGACAGCACTGGACTTCGATGTTATCATAATCAATGGTACAAGACTGAAACATGAACAAAGTCTGTCTGAATGTGTTCTTGCACAAGAACAGGATTTTATAAATGGTGGCTTCTACTCCTGTGTTCCTAATACCACCTTTGTGGCCAAATGGCTGGAAAGCTATCACAAAGACTACATACCACACCTCTGGTTGCACAACATTTCTTATAGACCTATGAACTTGCTCACAGACAAGGACTGTAAAGAATGCTACAATATGCACGTAGATGAAACAATTTGCTTTTTTCCAAGCTGGAATGTCAGTAAACAATGGCTGGAGGTGGGCAAAGTGAAATGGAGAACAAAGACTGCTGCCCACTACTTTGTAAAAAACGGAATCCCCAATGACGGGGAAGGTTTGTTAAAAGAAAAGTTTCCTTTGGCAGAATTATTACAGTATGTGCATAACGTTTGATTTTTTTAACTTTTTTTAATTATATTAATAAATGTGGTTTTTACATGGCACTGACAGGGCTACCTACCTGATGGATTCTGTGATCACTAAAGGAGGGTAACCAAGCATGGCAGCAGCAAAAGCTGGAATGTAGAACTTCAAAACCACCGTGTAGTATGTAGTTCACAGAAATTCATGTCCTGTGTGACTCGAGGCAGTAGAAATAACTGGCTGAAGCATATAATGTAATATACACTCGGAATAAAATAAAAACGGAGTTGGGGTCCATGTTTCTTCATTTAGTTAGTGTGATAGTCACAATTCCTGAGCCAAACCTTTCAGATGACCATAGGTTGCACAGTTCATGTGAGCTGTGACTAGAACTAGCAAGTAATACATTTCATTGATTTTCTTAGAATGGATAGATGAGGAAGTTAAAAAATAATAGATAACTCTACCATTTTACGATGTGTAAATAGTATAGGAACCTGGTTTTGTTTTAAGTCTGTTTTTCCCCCTTCCTATGGCTGTTATATGAGCCAACATTAAAAAGGCTTATTAAATTTATAACTGGTGGCTTTTACAGTGCAGTTGCAGTAATAGTTCAAAAAATCTTGAATCTGTGTACACCAATGGTACACACCAGCCTCCAAGTGCCCGGCATCTCATGAACTAGCCCCAATAAATCTTTGTTTGTTTTGTTTTAATTTTGCCATTGTTTTATTTCTATTTGTATCTATTATTTCTATTATTTTATATCCATTGTTGTATTGTTTATGTAGGCCCCATATTTTTTGCTGTCACTGTAAGCTGTTCTTTTACCCTAATATTATTATGCTTTCACCACTTCTTTGTTGTTTTATTTTGTGTTTGTTTTTTGGTTATAGTTCTTTGATTTTTATTATTTTAATAGCTATTGTAGTGTGTGTGATGTTATTCATTTAGTCACTAGGTTATGTAATGCATTCATTCAGCAGAATTGTAGTCACACTTTGTACTTGTGTGTAGAATGTCATGTTTCATGTAATTTGTGTTGAGTTCTATTCCATTACAGTCATAGTGTTAATTTTCTTGACTCCAGAAGTTTGTACATTGATGTATAATTAACACAAAAAAAACAACAACAACAACAGTAATCATAATAAGAAATGTTGAATTAGGTTGCAGCGAATACTTAACTAAGCATGCTTTGAGCAGAAACTTTTTAAAACGTTAAGCTAGATATTTATCTAGAGCAATGCAGTGAGGTCAGTCTTATTCCTTAAGTGATTTTCTTAGTCTGCCACTCTTCCCTGTTTCTTTTCTGTTCTTTCCTTGTCTGCCACACTCCCATCACATCCTCTGCTCTAAAGAATTTGTGCTCCCCGTTCTCTCGTTAATTAATTGGCGATTGAGCGAAGTGGTATCAAATTGACAATGGGGGATATTTTTTTATTGAGCTAACGGAGAGAGCAAGATATTGATAAGGGTAAACAATTGAAAATCGGGTATACTAGTGATGTTCTTGAGCACATAATGGCGAGCGAGACTGTGCACAAATGAAACACTTAAAAATATTCTATCAGTCCATTTCTAAAAGTATAATTAGGTAGCTGTTGTGGCCATACTTTCTTTATCTAAGAAAATACAGAACTACTTTCTTACCCCAATTTCCCGAGTTCTGGTACTTTCTGTAGCCTTTAATTACATTCTGACTATCTGAGTTACCAGTAGTGTTTGACAACTAGCTCTCACAGCTACTACAAAAGGCTGGCTTTTGAAATTACATCTGGTAAAGGATCTCAATACCATAGTAACCATTCACCATAACATTTAGCAACTTAAAAACAAGAAGTTCTAAAGAATTACTGCACAGTGTTGAGTTTAACAGTAAGTTTTTAAGACTTAAGTGCGTCTTGTGGCATTTAGAAATGACCTAATACAAAGGGTATACAATTAAATTTCCTTGAATGATACGGGATTGCTAAGCCAAAAGATTCTGTTTAGTGGAGAAATGTGAAGGGGTAGACAACAAAGCAAACAAATAAATGCAAGGGTCAAAGTTTAAAATGACATAATTACATCCACGCATATATAGTGATGTGCTTGAGCACAAAAATTGAGCGAGCCTACCTATAGTTAAAACTACAGTATTGTTACTGCATAATTTATATTCTTACATGCAAAACAGTATTAGCAGTTGACCATTAATTTTAGCAAACAAATAAAAAAATTACTCTTACCTGAGTAATGGTAACTTCTGTAGTATCAAACTTAAGCCATTCTGACTACCTCAATTACCAGTAACTCTTGAACAAGCTATCAGCTACAAAACAAATAGACCAATGTTATTTTGTAATCTTAGCCAACAAATATGGAATTACTATTGACTTTAATTTCCTGAGTATCGGTAACTCCTGTAGTACCAAATTTTTTAAAGCTTTTTGACTATCTGAAGTACCAGTAATTCTTGACAAGCTCTCAGCAACAAATACAAAAGACCATTAATTTTATCAAACAAACTTTCTTACTGCATTTTCTTGAGTAATGGTAACTTCTGTAGTATCAAATTTAAGCCATTCTGACTATCTGAATTACCAGTCTCTCTTGACCACAAGCTCTCAGCTACAAAAAGAAAGGCCAGAGTATGGAATTAAGTACTTGCCTCAGTTTCCCCCAAGTAGTTGTAGCTTCCTTAGCATGACACCAACAATCGGCACTTCACAGCCCCCCCCCCCCCCCTTAAAAAAAACGGCGAAGTTTTGAAAGTTATGTCTGTTAAACGTTTCAATGCCATAGTGACCGGTTGCAGCAACTTGATTTTATGACTTGAAAAACAAGCATTTTCGCAGGAATTCTAGCACAAGGAGCCTAAGTTTAAAAGTAAGACTTGTTTAATGCTGTAGTATCCGAAGAAACTGGGGTCAAGCCTAAAAAAAGCACGTGTTTTAGGAGAAAAAAGTCCCCGTGCATGCGTTTGAGGGGCATATTTACCATCCATACATATATATACTAGTGATGTGCTTGAGCACAAATGGCGAGCGAGCCTCAAGCTATGCTATTGTTAGATGATTGATTTTAACTTCTAACACTCAAGTTACTAAAAATAATGTCGAGTTTTTAAATTACATATTACGTTAAAGGCATTTAATGCCGCCATAGTAACCATTCCCTGCAATGCAACTGTTTGAATTGAAAAATAAAGCAACAAAATCAAGTCACGTTATTTAAACTTTTTCTTTGTGATATTCTTAGTAGTAGTTATAACGAACAATACTTTCACATAACTGAACATACCTACGCAAGACTAACCTTCATGGTTAGTCTAGTGGACAATGAATTTTCAAGTAAATACTGTTGCATAGGGCTTATAACTATGACTAATAGCATATTAACTTACCGCCGCCACTAACTCAAATAGAAATGGAAGTCCGATAAGTTTTTGAGTTTTAACTGCACCCGCAAAAGAATTCAAAGCGGTAAACAATTCAATTTCTAGGGTGATACGGGTAATGATCGATAAATCAGAGGATTCTGTTTAGTGAAGTTTGGGACGGGGTCGAATACTGAGCTAACACAAAATTACGAAAGGGTCAATGTACAAAATGACATACGTAGTCCGAACATATACATAATATATATAGTGATGTGCTTGAGCACATGTATCGAGCAAGCCTGTCTAGTTAGGTTACATAAAATGTATGGTGTGCTTATGCACAAATGGCAAGGAACCTGCCTTGATAGGTTTCATAACACTACAATATTATTAAATGGTGTAGTTTATCTGAGAAGCTTTCTTCATGGACAAAAGTGGATTCTATTATACAGCAGTTGACCATTAATTATAACAAATAAATACAGAATTAGTTACTTCCTTACTCAATTTTC
>WLWD01005419.1_pt1 | contig 24313 bp, 16 predicted proteins | sample 6712731 | NCBI WGS metagenome assembly WLWD01 (sample SAMN12718690, study PRJNA576275) | sponge metagenome | isolation source: marine sponge | host: Mycale hentscheli | place: New Zealand: South Island, Marlborough, Capsize Point | collected 2014-11-01 | reverse complement strand
TGATTACCATCTAATAGATATTGAATATTAGAACTTAACTAGCATAAGCTAATCACTGGTTATTTAATTCACATAATTAGAGCAAGGAGAAGGAAGATATGTGAGGTGGCCAAAACTAGGTAATATTAAATATAAACGTGGGAATGCGGCATATTGCTTTAACTGGAGACACTGTCTATGTTATTATCTAGTCTACTTACCATCATCGTCCAGAATTACAACCGTTAATAGCGTTCCATTGCTACTGCTATTTCCTACCAGTTTTACTTGGCACACTTCTGGATGTTCAATGTTTGTGTCTCCAGGTATGGTAATATTAATGCACATCAAGCCTCCCGCTGACAGAACCATGTGTGGAAAGACCAGTTGAGAAATATTCTCATTGGAACCTGGTATGAATGATAAAAAAATTTTTTTTTTTAAATTATTAGTTTAAGGTCTTGTTGGAGAACAGGAAACAATTTAGTGTCTTGGAAATGCCTTATATTTTATCATTAAAACAATAACAAAAAACAAAACAAAAATCAAATAAAAAAGCAAAGAAAACTAACATCAAATAACAAACAACAACAACAACATTTGAAGGTTGCTTGGATCTCTCATGTTACATTAAGAATGAAGATATAAAATCAATGAGAGTTGTTAGATTTATTATTTTACATGGGAACAATATTGAATTCATATAATTAATATACTTGATATGGTGAAAATGGAAAGTCACCCTCTCCTGGAATAAAAATGGTAATCTCCGTCACTTACATGTATTTTGTACAAGAACAGTGAATGAAGGTAATGTAGTACAGCTGCCATCTTGCACGTCCACTTGTACACAAATCAAGTGGAACTTGTTAACATCTCCCTCCATTACTTGTATCTTTGTGAGATTATTTTGGAATTCATCGACAAAAGTTACAGTGGGATCTGAACAATAGAGTACTCATTGAACATTATCATCGCTTGGTCTATGACCACTGGAAGGCAGTGGGAAAGGAACTAAATAGACTAATTGCAGTCACTATTTTTGGAGTGACCCTCACTGCTATAACACTCAGGACATATTCCCCTCCCCCCTAAAACTCATTATTATCTTTTCACTTGTAACTCTCAGAACTATCTCTACATAACAGCCCTCTCCCTCAAGCACTGACTAGGGGTCGGTACGGTTAATTAGCGATAATTCTTCGAACCCTGGTTTAACTATTACATGTTTAAAATGTTGCTAGTCACATGTGAGCACTCTAATTGGCCCATTGTGTGAATCTGTTCAAGTAACTTTGCGGCATTTAGAAGTTGCTATGCTCCAGGTTCACCAACACAACTATTTTGTTGGTTTCTCTAGGTTTTGGCCATTAGTACGTTTAAAAACAGTTACATTAGAATATCATGAATCGGCAACATTTAGAAATCCTTGCTCTTCAGTAGTGTCCTCTCTATGCTCAGACGCCACAGCTGGATGCCCCACATCCCCACATTCCTAAGCACAGCTAATTCAAGATAACCATTAATATGTGCACACAGTAGCGTAACTTATTTTGCTGGGTATTTGGTAAAGTATCATCTGATGACAGGACACCAAGTCTAAACAATTCTTTCAAGGCATGAAATGAGGATAGTTTTGGTAGGCTAAATGTTTAGCTAGTAACTTTGGTACGTGCTTATCGAAGAAATTTTTGTAGGATAACCTGAATGCAACTAAATCAAGAGGTTCAGTAATTATCCTTAGTGAATGTTAATGGATTTTGACTTAGTGACAGCTATAGTTTTTTGTTTTTTTTTGCAAGCCTAGTTTTTGCTAGTCAATTTATCAATTAACAACTGCAGTAATAGATTCCCCGTGCCTAATTTTGTATAAGCCAGTAAATTAGTACAGTATTTGTGGGGCAGAGTCTGAACAAGAAAGTGTCACCTGATACTCGGGAACAACCAGCCCCTCCCTTGAAAATGAAGAAACAATAGCTCCACCATCCCATCTTCCCCCCACAGTATTGATATTTTCATAGGAAGGAACTGAAATAGTTAATGTGGCTACTTTAAAAAAAAGCAACTCTATAGCTATTTTCTCATGATCAATCTTCAATAATAATAATCTTAATTTCTCCAGTAACAACTGTTTTTTTTATACAATCATGAATATTTTTATTATAAGCCACAAATGTGAATATAGAAAGTAGACTAGTCCTAAAGTAGGTGTGGCTTTTCTCATTAATTTAACTTGCACAAGTTTGATCTTCCACAAATGGAACCCCCCTCTCAGAAATCCTGGCTACATCCCTGTACACACACACACTTGATGTTTGACATGCCCTAGATGCCTGACTACACTTGTATGCAACAATGCTTTTATATATTGTCATGTGATTAAGCATCTTGTAGTTGTGTATAAAGGCTTTTAAAACTGTCAAATCTATTGTATTTATTTATATATTATGTAAGTATATATATTTATATACAGTACTTATTAAGTCAGAGTAGTGTGATATGGCGAAATATTTCACAGCAGGCTAATTTATTTTCATGAGCCAGAGGCAAGTGAAAATAAAGCCAGAAGTGAAATATCTAGCCATATCACTCAGACAAGTATAATAAGTGGTTTATTCCAAGCTAGATATCTTCACTGAAGTAGTTTGTATTAGGGTTGGTAACTCTGTAAAATTGACCAGTAAAACTCTCCCCACACCCCCAGCTGATATTTTAGCAGCTGCTCTAACCTGGCTGGAAAGGCTTCACTAGAGGAAGGTAGCTGTAAAAACCCAGAAAACTGGCAAGCCAAGCAGGTTGCTATAACTACTATTGTATGTCCAAGTTGAGTTGGCCAAGAAAAACTTGAATAACTTTAGAACTGAAGCAGCTAGCATGGGTTTGCTCCATTGGAAAGCTCACACAAATCTGTTAAAAATATTCCCTCAGTAAGCTCCATAACTGGAAGGAAAGTGCTATTCCAAAACTCAATACAAAAGTCTATGGGACTAGAAAAAACCCCACAGCTTTCCCGAATTTTGTTATGCAGTTCAGTGCAAACGATCAAGTGTAGAGTTTTCAATGAGCCCTACTCTTCTAGCCTTGTATTCCATTTCTAGTGTACGCTATGAGCACCAAAGAATCTTTAGTTGTTGCGTCTAGGATACAGGTAAGTCTAATATGCAGGTAGATTTAATTTTATACCTGTTTAGCAACTAATGCCGAGCTGTAAATAGAAATAATGCCAACATTTAGCTAGCAGAGTGTAATACAGCTGTAGTGTCAGTAATAAGCTATTGCAAATCAAGCATATCCCAATTGTGTGATTGTTAGATCTTATTTCTTACCCTTCCAATAATGTTTTCCCCCCTAGATTTATTGTGGCAATTCTGAGTGACTCCACCTTCACTTCGGGGTTGGCTACTAAAGAAGCTTTCATTAGCGCTTGCGGTTATGCCAACTCAACTTGGACATACTATAGGGTAATGAGAGTGGCAATACAGATACACCATGTGATAAGGTGAGTTATCTCACAGGTCACATACCTAAAAATAACATTGTGAAGATATCTAGCTTGGAATAAATTTATACATATTATATACACTTAATGTATAAAATCCACTTGATCTAACTACAATTGCATGCAACCTGAAGATTTACAACTTACGGTTGATATCTTTGATTCTAACCATAGCAAATGTGTTAGTTGCATTTACAGCAAACATTGGCACTATGGAGTCACTTAGGACTAAAACACTGAAGAGTTCAGTGATTTCGACACATTGGTCCTGAATCAACATCCAGGATTTACATGTAATATTCGATCCTGCTTGAAACTCAAACTCATGAAGAGATGGGATAAAATCCGCGGGATCTAAAAGCAAAAATATAATATTAGCATTGAATGTTTCTATACTAGCAGTACTGGAGTTAGTTAGGTCTATGTGCTTAAGTGGGAGTGGCAGCTTATTACTTAGCTACAGCTACAACAGATTCATCTTTATGCTGTTTTAACGTAAGTTCTCCTGTAGCTGACAGAATAGCCAGTTTAATGCTAATGGCTCTCAGCGTGGAGTTATAACTAAGGCTTCCAGGTTATAAAAGCAGTGGGGCAAAGGTTTGCTCATTTATTACAGCAACCAGACTTGTTTTAATACTCACACTGCATACTCAGTGTAGAACACAAAAGTTTCAGCCTCAAATTATGGAATGACACTCATGATCAATTTTTGCTTAGTACATGAAATAATATTTATGTCAAATATCAAATATAATAGCTCACACTTCAATTGTTTTAGTGTATCCTCAAAAGTAAACTATAGCCTATAGCTTTGCTTGATAGCTATGGAAATGACTTACATGGGAGTCATAAACAATCACAAGTTAGCTTTAAAAAGTGCAATTTTAATATGATTTTGGAAATACACCAGTGAAACAGTCAAACTTTTGAGATTCTCAGTTAAAGTGAAATTGTATAAGTAGCTGTCAACTACTTAGTTTGCAGAATAAGGGGGTCTTTTGGTCGAAGTTTGCATCTGAATATATAGTTTTGTATTTTGTTCTTCATTTAGTCAGCTTCTCAACACAACATGCTGACTTTCTATCAGCAGTGAAGAATTTGAAATATTTGCAATTATATTTACACTGAATTTAGTAGCAAGAGTAACAACTCACAATCAAGTCCATGGTATACTGTTAACAAGTTCTAGCTATTTTGCATCAAGTAAAATTCATAAACTCACATGTTTGCCTATTATTATTAAATGGTGCATAATAGAAATGATCATGGTTATATGATGCGATGTATTATGCTTAAAAGTGTTCATTTCTCATGTGAGAGTGTGAGGGGAGTTCAGTTTTATAAAATTCATGCTTGTTACGATGAAAACATTTCTGTAGGAATACAAAGTACATACCTAGAGCTGAATAATTATGGGTTCCTACAGGAACTGTCAGAGCAAGATCTAGCACTCCATCCACTTGAAGGCAGATATCCACTGGTTCTCCCTCGACTCCCTCAAACTCCCTCATAGTGAAATGCAGCTGCACAGCTACACAATAAACGTGACAACATTAGGGATTGCATGCACAATATTATCATGGCTACCTGGCCACCTATTTGTTTTTTTCCCTTCACAATCTCTAATTACTTTTAACTTACAATCTGTCGAGTGTATGAATATTGTTATGGAGTTTGAAACATTCTGTCCTCCGTCAAAGATGGTAGCTGTAATTTGAAGACTTTCTGTATATTCTACTTTACCGTCCTTCAATATAAATACCGAAAAATTCATTTGTGATACATTTGGATGAAACACAAGTGGAGGGAGAAATGCTGGCATGAAATCTTGGCCACCTAAAGGAATGAAAAATGAATAGTATAAGAGCAGCAAAACAGAAAAAAGAAAAATTGAAATACATATTTTGTGTGTCTCATACTCTTATGAAGGTACGGTTGTAATCAGAAAAATTAACTTAAGAAAACATGCATGTTAGCTATTTGCTTGCACCCCATAATCACACTCCTACTTTTTGAAGAAATACAATACATAATTAGTGAAGTTTTTCCTTCCATTTGTGTCTATTTATTGTCGTGTTAAAAAAAAAGAAAAAAAGTAAGCATGTTGTTGAGTCAGGTGAAAGGCATAGCCACACCAACTACGAATCAATTTCCTGAAATTAAATCAGGTAGGAGGAGCAGGTGGGGCGAGGAGGGAAGCCATATCTGACCATTATTTTGGACAAACTGCTTCTGATGCCAATTGTGGTAATGAACACAGACTTTGGTAACTGTAAATAACTCATGACTCTTATTATAGCTGAATTCTTTAAGTAAACGACTATAACTTTAGATCTGCAGTTTTATGTTGTACTTAAATTTAGCCTGACCAACACAAGTAGCTACCTCCACCACTGCAATTAGTATAATAGCTAGTCTCAGCAGGTCAGACTCGTAACAACTTGAACTGTTATGTTTTAGTAGGAGCTTTGCTCTTGAGACTGCAATAAAAATAAAAGATGTGTGACGAAGATGTAAGATAGGCCCATGATAAAGATAATGTCTCGTCGGAAAGCTATGGGATATCTTGAAGAGGCAGAACAGTAAGTGTAGAATGTGGGAAAGTGACCAAGTTGGTAGCAATATCACTTCAGGTCAGATAAAGTGGTTCTATTAAATCCCTCAACTCCTCCCTCTCCCTTCCATGGTCATTACCACCACCCACTTACAAGTACGAGTTCTAATTTTTTTTTGCTGAATTACCAATTAAGATTTTGATGTCATGATCCAACCTTGTATATGCACTTAATAACCTTCTTAAAGTTTCGCAATTATTATTAAATTAGTATGTTAAAATTAATAGCGATAGTGAAAGATGAAAACTACAATTTTCTTCGGTACAAAACTCTTTTGATGTAAGGACATCATTACATAAACAAATATTATATTATATTATTTAGCACTGTCAGCGCTAGATTATAATTTGATTTATATGGCGCGTATGCATTAAACAGGATGCGAGTAATCAAGCAGTGTCCTCTACTTAGAGCACACATAGGGTCAATAATGAGATTTGCTAAATTTTTAATGAAAAAATGGATGCATTACAGAAAGTAAGAAAATATGTATACTCAGTAAATTGCTACATTGTTTCATAAACTTGCATTTGCACTTCAAAAACAGACTTTCGATGAATACCTTATAGTTACCATGTCTCTAACAGACTTGTTTCCACCCCAGCTCCCCCCCCTCCCCATTTACCTTCAGAAGTCCCATTTGTGTAGAAGTACACAGTTTCATTTGTGGTGTCAACCTTTACCAAACTAACTTCAATAATGATTTCATCTCCTTCAGTGGCATTGTCCCCAGTAAAACTAATCAGCTGCAACATGTTAGGCTGTAATGCTAATGCTGAAAGAAGAGAGGATAAATTACATTAATTAGCTGCGAAGACATTCATCAAAGTTCACAATTTTCTAACATCCTAATCTAATGTGTATTGCATGTGACTATTACAGAGTATTTCCCTATTCAGGCTTTACTTTTAAGTCTAGTCTATATTTTAATACTGCTGACTTAACATTAAATTGTCTTGTACTTCCAAAATTGAATTTTTTTTTATTTGTTAGCTACCTAACAATTTTTAGAAAAACAAACAAACAATTAATAGCTTGCTACCTCTATAATAGTTGCGTAAAACCAATCAAAAAATAAATAAATAATAAACAGCATATATTTGGGTACTGATGGGGTACCGATAGAGCTTAAATTATTCCTGATCAAGTTTGTTTTACTATTTGCTAAGTTTACTTCAAACGTAATGAGCACCAGAATTAAGTACCTTGCAGTAGCTAGTAAGAGCTTACCAGGGTGTATATAACCAGATAGAAGACAAGCACCCACCAAAAATAGCTTCATCCCGCTTGCGTACCTACGAAGGTAACCGTAGCTAAGCCGCGCTCAATATCACACCTCGAGTTCTGATAGTCGCACCTCCACAAAATGTAAATTTTGTTTCGTTTTATCTATTTTTACGGGTATCTAGTGCTAATTAGTAGGAGACCTAAACGATTTAACTTCGCACCATTGCACTAGCTAATGAATCAGAGTAACTTCACCCGAGGAACTTAGAAAAAATCAGTAATAATCGGATTAATTATTCTAGGTCGGTTCATAAGCCTTCATTGAGGTCAAGAAGTGTACTTCAATTATTACTTGATCTAATTGATGTGAATAGTCTCCCGTAGCCTTAGCGATTGGCAAAGGGTCTGGCTACGTGAGACTAACCCATTAAGCCTATATGTTTTGATGCCTGGCAGCAATGTTATAAAGACAATGCTTAGCTATACATTATTAGACTGATTATTTAGCTAACTAAATATTTAGGAAGCAGGTGAACCTTCAGCATTGATTCCTTATGAATTTTATCCTATACAGCTATACCCCTTCGCATGTTGCAATGCTGCGCTGTTTTTTCTCCTCATTTTTCTTTGCTGATTAACTCCGCAGGGAAAGGTCTGTTTCACAGCTGAATTTCACAGCTGAATTTCACAGCTGAATTTGTCCCTCTTGGGGGGGGGGGGGGGGGGGGGGGGGGGGTGGGGAGAGGAAGCGCGGTGCGCGGGACCGAAATGATTTTGTTCCGGAAGCTAGTTTCGTTGTTAGGCAGGGTACGATATCTGCTGCGCGGAGACTGTGTGCTTTTCTGATCTATAATGGTGATGTATGTTCTTTTGGTGGTAGGACTTTCTTGTGTCACGATATCGAGTGAACGGGGTAAGCCAATTCATAAAAAAATTGTGGTACCTTCACACGTAGCGCTTGTTTATGTGAAGCATATGTAGCTATTACATAAATATATATATGCATAATTCAGCACCCATGTTTTTATCACTGCAGAATGGTGTAGCTAAATTTGCACTAACTATTGTAAAAACTTTCTCCTGTTATGTAAAATTTCATTGAGTATTACAGGCATAATCACAAAAATATTTCGTATTATGTCCTTTTTACTTACTATTGTTTTATATCTATAGTTGCTATATTGTGTAAAATCTCTCAGCAAAATTTATATAAAAGAGAAGTCTTGTTAACCACCCGTTCTTGGAAAACTTCTGGTAACTTTTGCCAGATTTGTGTGAAGGAAAGCAATTAATTTTGTTTTGTGAAGTCGTAGACCTCCTGCGTGATATCTATTGAGCACATAATCACAAATAAAGCGCAGCAAGCTGGGAGTTGAATAAATGCAGTTAATGCGTAAGTGTGAGGCCAAGCCCTGCTTTATCCTGCATGCCGGCTGGCCCTGAACACTTGAACTTGTGTGTGCAAACATTTTGAATTTTGGACTGTGTTATGGTTATTTTCACTGCAGGGAAACTAAAAGCTCTACAAAGTTCATTTTTTGTATGGAGATATACTAAGGCTATGTTAATAGGTTCATCAAATTAATTTGTGGTTTTGTGGTTACATGTGTGATAGGTGGCACCTTGAAGTGGCTGAATTTTATCATTTTCAAAATTTGATGTGTTTAGGCCAGGAAAAAGACAATTTTATACTTGGACCTTTCTCACTTAGCACATATAAAATATGGCCTGTCAAGTTTATAGGAAAAATAAATTGGTGCACCAAATTTATTTCATTATTCAAAAATTTCAAAATTTATGGCCAAAATGTAGCAAAAAAGTGCCAAAAGTGTTTAGGCCAGTATTTCTTTGTTTTTATACTTGGATATTCTGGAATGGTTTCACAAAATTTTGGAAGAAGTTATCAGATGTTCTCCCCATATTATGTCCCTCCCATTTATGCGTGGTTATTTGCAGTGTAATTCATTGTCATTGATTGAATCACATGTCAACTTTGAACTGGCACATTTCATTATTTATCTCAGTGTACTGGCCACACCCATGACCACACCTTTTCCTGGCCTGACCACTAAAATGGAGCTTCCTCCGGCCCTGCATGCTAGAGGCCTAGCAGTAAAATTGTCATGGGAGAGGCAAAAATAGTTGTTCTTATAAGTTAAAACTATTTATGCCTTGATTGGAAAATAAGGGCACAAGGTTTCATAGTGGGTGTGGTTTTGTGTAAATCTGAGTGAGGAGATCGCCTATCAGCCTCACCATGTGCTAGGTCTATGCATACCAATAAATTTAAGTTTAATGGAAAGTAAGCTTTATAGATTACATGTCCAATAACAATTGGTTGTTAAGTTTTTTTTTAATCTAGAAAAAATCCAACTAACCAACAAATATTTTTGAATTTTTCGATCAAATTCATAAAAAATGTTTCTCAACAGACATATTGCTTATCTGAGCTATACTTTATATATTACAAGTATTATCATGATTGATTCCGATAAGTTCTAGTTGAGTGAGGATTAATCTATATAATATGATACACTTTGTCTCTCAGTAACGACAATAACAGTATGTGTATTCATGAATAATTCATCAGCTGAGCCGAGTTGGCAGAACGTTATCAATAAAAACAATGGTATAGTGTGTGTATATATTCATGATAAAGCTGTGCCGGTTTGATGAGGACAACGGTGCGTGTGTGTATATTATATATATATATATATAATACTTATAGCACGAGTCAGAGTACAATATGGGAAAATATTTTACGAGCACGCAAAATATTTTCACAAGCCAAAGGCGAGTGAAAATGTGGCGTGAGAGTAAAATATCATTCCCATATTGTACGACGAGTGTGATAAGTGATTTATTGCTTCTTTGAAATTTTTCTCAACCGGTTACAATACAATTTTCATTGATTTTACTCGCTACGCGCGCGCTACAAGTAGCGTACAATATAAACCGTACAATATGGGAGAATACAGAACGCTCGCGTGATGCGGAAATATTCAAGTAAAAATATCAAAGCTGCAATAAATATATGTATAATATATATATATATATAGAGAGAGAGAGAGCTGTCATCAGGACAACTGTGTGTGTTTTTCATTCTGTGGCAGGGTACTTGCTAGTCTATCATAATTTTTATTGTTACAATCATACCATATCTGTTGTATGTACTTACCGCTAGTTTCACTTCAAATTGAGGGAGCTGGACAAACTAGAACAGTGTTAGAATCAGTTGGCACAACTGAAGTATGTGTGACTGTTAGAAATGCAATGGCTAATGATTCTGCCTCCTTCAATATTCGGACAATAACACATCAAACCAATCGTAAGTGCTGGGCTTGTGGAAAGAATGGGGTGGTCAGGTTTCAGATGTACCAACTTTGAGCGTGCTCATGGGCATGGGTGGGATTGAGATGGGTGCAATAATCTTCTGGTCCGGTTCCTTTGGCTTCAATAGTAACGCCACAAATGTGGTGGAATAAGAAGTTGCGTTTTCCTCCTATACCTTGGGCGATAAAAATATTTATGTCACATAATGAAGATCTATATGAGGGTTGACCAACAGTGGTAGCTACTAAAAAAATTTAATTGTAAAAAATGTAATAGCACTAGACCAAATACATGAATAATGTGCATTTGCTATAGTATTGCTAACATAGGTAGCATGGAAAATTGTATTATTCAGAATTAGCATTACTTGTACAGTTAGAAATTTCACTCAGTGGGGGCCTTGCGAAAATGTTCTTGAATCACTCGTGTTATTAACCCTGAAATATCTTGCTATTATAACTTCACACATGTATATAGCTAAGTTGGTGTACTCCTTTATAGGATATAGTAATAATAAATTTATCAATATTCAATGAAGTATTTTAATAGAGGTAATGATCAATATCATGATAATCATCATAATTGTCAAGTGTTCTTTCTGTCTCCTTTTATTTACCATGTTTATTTATGTAATTTTCAGCTGAGATATATTTTGAGCGGTTGAATGTTGCCCGAACATTGACCAACATGTTGACACGGATGTGTGTGAATGTGACAATTGTGCAGAATGGAATAGAAACTGGAAATGGACTTGTATCATTCACAGTAGTTCTAGCACATCTTGAAGCATCTGGAGCACTGACTCCAGATGATGCTAATAATGCTGCTGCTCTTGCTATTGCTATAATGGACACTGATGGTAAGTGATTTGTTAGGTACAGTATAGTCACAAGCAAGATTTTCATGGAAGATGTAGTTATTTCATAGCTATGTGACCTCTGTGTAAATCTGAACATAAAATTTTCAATGTGTTATTGGAATCCAGACATGCGAGGATCCAATGAGACTCGTGAACTTCATGGAATCTGTGTCAATTTAGCCTCATTTTATTCCTACATTAACTACTAGCAGAATTAGTAAAACTTACTTAGCACAATTAACTGTATTATGCTTGAGGTGAGATTGATAGTACATTGTTACTATTCATTTGTAGCTCTTGGCTATACATTTTTGATATTCTATTATAGCAGAAAATGAAGGAGTAAATTACTATTTAGTTAGTATGTAAATGTGTGCAATAGATATTTTTGCAAGTACCTGGGACAAATCCCACGATAAATTGCGCACAGAATTGCAATTATATTTTGTGGAATATTTTGTTAGTCATGGCAGTCAGGCAACAACTTACTGAGAAGAATAGTACTTAAGCACTATTATAGAAGAATGGTACTTAAGCACTATTATAGAAGTATTTTGACTAGCTCACCAGTGAAAGCAGTTACAACATTCCGGTGAAGAATCCAATTGGTCAAGTAAGTGGCTATTCCTTAGAGTAAAAGCTGACAACAGTCTCAGCCATTTTCTGCTTAAAAACATTTAATTATTTTGGAGTAAGGTTAGATAAGGAATAGAACAGAGGAAAATAATAAAATATTATTATGAAAAATAGCAGCTAGAAATCCACACTGCAATATTTTTACAATATCGTCTTGCAATAAGAAAATAACCAATAATCATCCAAATTTTATGCTAGTGTTTTTCTGAATCTTACCTGAGTAGTAATTGGCGAGCGAGCGAGAAACTATCAGGGGTAACTCAATTGAAAATCGGGGATATTTGTTTATTAATAGTATGGTGCGTAAGTTGCCCATTCAGAAATGTATGGGAAAAATCACTGTTCAATTGAAATCGCACGGGGAAAGTGAAATAGCGCATAACTAATTGAAATACCTCGGTAACTAAGTGGAAACTAAGTGAAATACCTTGGTAGCTAAGTGAAATAGCACGGGAAGTGCGCACGCGTGCAGAGTTAACCTTGGAAATGTACAGTTCGAGTAGTTTCTAGTTTGAGACAATGTCAAGAAGCTCTATTGGTATTATACGGAATGTTTTTCAAACAGATTAGGAGGAGCCGCAGGTTGAAAACGAAGTTACAGCGGAAACTAACCCTGAAATAAGGAGATAGTGAGTGAACGATACAGTGTAGCTACAATTGCAAATGACTTTTTAAAAAGCTGGCCTACTATTAGCGAGTGATAGCACGGGTAACCTGTGCTATTAGGGGTCAATAGCACTCGTAAAGCAATTGAAATAGCACGAGGTGAAGCCTCGTGCTATTTCAATCGCGTTACTCATGCTATTAATCCCGAATAGCATGGTTACCTAGTGCTATTATTCATACATATATGTGGGAATGTATGTATGTCATTTGTACTTTGACCTTCGCATATTTTTGTGTTAGTTCAGTGGTCGACCCCGTCCCAAACTTCACTAAACAGAATCCTCTGGTTTATCGATTATTACCCGTATCACCCTAGAAATTGAATTTGTTTATCGTTTTCAATTATTTTGCGGGTGCGGTTAAACTTGAAAACCTACCGGAGTTTCATTTCTATTCGAGTTTGTGGTGATGGTAATTCAATGCGCTATTTGTCAGGTTATAAGCTGTACGCAACAGTATTTACTTGAAAATGCATTGTCCACTAGACTAACCACGAAGGTAAGTCTTGTGTAGGTATGTCCAGTTGTGTGAATGTATTGTGGGTTACAGCTACTACTTAGCTAAAGAATATCACAAAGAAAACATTTCAATAATGTGTATTGTTTTGTTGCTGTTTTTTTTTCATTGAAGTCCTTTACCGTATAAACGTAATTTAAAAACTCGACATTATTTTTAGTAACTTTGAGTGTTAGAAGTTAAAATCAATCAGGCTCGCTCACCATTTGTTTTCAAGCACATCACTAGTATCTTGCCATATTATGGAATTGTTTTATTATGATCTTAAAATGTGAGCTCAGGTTATATTGTTTGCCGGTATAATTATATTTTAACATTAAAACTTTATTTTAAGACCCCAGTATGCAGCTACACCTCATTGTTAGTAGCAAAAATTATGTCATCCTGGTGCAAAGCATCCATTCTTGTGCTAAGTTGGTGTAATTCAACCCTACCATTTCTCAGTTGTATATATTGGAATCAATCCGTCTAGTTAATACTAATATTGAGAAGTTGAATGCAACCAAAGTTAATTAAGCCACAAATTAATAAGCAATTAGTAATGAATGGTTGGTATGTTTTGCAGAAGTAGTTGTTGGATTTGATGAACCACTGTATCAATTTGAGGAGGGAAACTTGACAAGAATTTGCGTAGAACTAGTCACTGGTCAGATTTTGCCTGGTTTACAATTACCATTCGAAGTTATATTCAATCCAATAATTGGTAAGAATTCCTCCTAATGCATTTATTTCATGAAGGAAATATTTGGCAAGTGAGTAGAGTGAGAGAGACACTATAGGTTAAACTTCATTCATTCATTTGTTCATTCGTTCGTTCTTTCGTTCGTTCATTTGCTTGTTCCTTCGTTTGTTTGATTGTTTATTTGATCATTCATTCATTCTCTCATTCATTCATTCATTCATTAATCCATTCATTCATTCATTCATTCACTTGTTTCTGTGTTCATTCGTTTGTTCAGTAATTCATTGATATATTTGTTTTTATTGTGGTACATCATCAATTTATAGTAAGTGATGTTTTTTTCCAGTTTTTAGGGTTATCTAACAATTTTTGAGTGTACATGATTTCTTTAAAAACTTTTTAAGTCACATAAAGACACAGAACACTTGGTAAGCTTGGGAAAATACTAGCAATTTTTATTATTATGGTATTTAATTTTCTACACTTCAGGAAACTTTATAGTACAACTGCTAACCCTTCAAACTTAGTGGTAAAGAGGTATAGGGAAAATTCAGTATATAAGTATATACTCAGCTGAAATGTGTGCTTGTGAACCACTCTTATTATTGTTGTCTAGGCTAGCTCACAAACACGATATAGTATTATATATATATATATATAATATATAGCTACACATATAATATATAGTACCTATTACTTGAGTCAGAGTGTGATATGGTGAAATATTTCAAGAGCAGGCTAATATGTTTTCAAGAGCCAGAGGCAGAGTGAAATTAAAGCCTGAGAGTGAAATATTCTGCCATCACTCTGAGAGAGAGTGTAATAAGTGATGGTTTATTTTCTACCATAGATATCTTCACTACTGTAGTATAAAGTTGGCTGCAGGGGTTCCACAAACCCCCAGCCAATTATTTTAGCATCTGTTCTAACCAGGTTGAGTAGGCTACACCTGAAGAAGGTAACTGTAAAAACCTGGGAAAAGTGTTGAGCTTGACAGTTGCTATAACTACAAGGGTAATGAGCTTGCCAATACAGCATGAAATAACAAGAGTGAAATATCTTGAGTTATTTCACGGGTCATGTACCTAAAAATATCGTTGTGAAGATATCTAGGGTGTAATAAATATAAGATATAAGATATATGTGACCGTCTACCGGAAAACCTGGCACAACGCGGCGTGCGTAAATATCGAGAAAAGATCGATCGATTTCTTAAAAATGTATTGTTTCAAGCCGACGGAAGAGAACGGATAGGTCTATTATAGTGGGAACGACTTAAGCTACGACGATAAAACTTGGAGAGCTCAATATCTGGACACCGACAACTCTGAAGTGCAAAAAAAAATTTTCGAAGGATGCCACGTTGTGCCCGGTTTTCCTGTAGACGGTCACATATATATATATATTTATAATATTTATATTTATCAAAAGCAATGAAGAAATGTTTAGCTGAGAATTTTTTTAATCAGGCACCAGCTCAGAACATGCCAACTAAATTAATTGGTTCTTCTCAATCTAGTTGTTGTTGTTTTTTATTAATAATTTCACACTCGGTAAACACTCGGTAAGCTCTGTGTGATACTGTATATTTACTTAGTCCAATTATAATATTGTCTACATCTTTTTTTACTGGAAATGTATGCATGCAATTTTTTTTTATTACTTTCTTGTGATGATATAGATGGTGGACTTACATCTGGGAATAAAAGGTTTATGGTTTCAAATTCATCTCAGCTGAGTTGTCATAACTTTGCAGCAAGTTTATTGGGGGATGCAATTATTGACAGCAACAGAGTACAAACAGTCACTCTATCATCCACAAACATTATGGTGCAGTATAGTAGGAAGTCAAGTATTGTGGAAGTAATGGATACCAACTGTAAGATAGTGAAATAAGAATAAACACCCCTTTTGTTAAGCACCAAAGGTGTGAAGTCACAGCACTATAATACACAAGCTAGGTATTATAGAATCATTTCTCAGACCTAAAACATAATTTAATTTCCTGAAAAAAGAGTCCATTGACTACCAACAAAATCCATATACTGTGTTGATAATTAGATGACAAAGAATTGAAAAGCATGTAGAGTTTAACAAACTAGTCTTTAACGTGTTATACACTAAGTTAAGATTTAGTTATGGTTATCAATGGACTCATTTCCGGCAGTGTTATTTGGTGCGTACATAATTAGGTATCAGTATGTTGATATGTCATGTGCAGTGAAAATGTTAGATGCAAATGTTATCTTCGTAAGAAAAGCTAAGCATGCAAGTGACACTACTCGTGGTTTCAGCACAAAATTCCGATTCCAGCACTTGATAAACTACTGAGCATAAAGCAAAACTACCGTAGGTGGCAAGAAATTATTTGGTCACATGATTATGATATATAGGGGCATCACCCACAAAAACTTATCATACAGCCAAATAATGACTAGCTTTTTCTGGAAAAACAAGTAAAAGAAACAACAAAAATACTCATGTATAATTATATAGCTTACAAACAATAAGGGACAAATTAAGCACACCAACTAGTTATATAGATAGGCTTATGTCTCGAGCTAAGTATGTGCTCAAGCATACTACATACTACTACTGCTACTATACTACTACCACTACTACATCACCTACTACTACTATTTCTACTACTAGAATATGGTTCCCATTGAAGTCAGCAGAGCAAACTAAGGGGCTAGGATAAAAGAAAAGCTATAGCTATAAAATATTGTAAGTTAGCTAATGTAGTTTTGACATAAAATAGCTACTACATATCTTACCTACTCTACAGTAGAAGCTGTTTTAGCTCCTTTCCAGTCTTTTTAATTTATTTTGTCTCTTTTTCTTTTGTTGTTTGGGCAACTCTGTGCACCCATTTTCTAGCATTTTTAACTCCCCTAGCTATTTCTTTTCTGCTGATCCATTCTATGTGCACAAATACCCCACAATAAACTGTAGCTAAATATTGCCAAGGGAACTTTATAACTCGCGCAAACACATTAATAGGGAAGGATACACGTATGACTGCTGTAACAAAAAGGGTCCACGTATTACGCTAATTGAAATGAAGACATTGATATGTATGTACAGATATTATATCCTAAACTCATTAGTATACAGTTCGTTCGTTTCGCTCACTCCACTCAACTGTTACTACAGCAACTACTACTACTAGTACTACTGCTAGTGGTGTGCTTCAGCACAAATGGCGAGGAAGCTAACCTAGCTTAAGTTCAGGTGATTGGAAATCTGCTTCATGTAACTTGTTTTTCAAACCCAGCAACTCATGTGGTCAACAGGTTCATTACTTTGTGTTATTTTATTAAGATGCTTTACCAACTTATGTAATTTAGTGGTACAGGCGAAAAAATAAATAAGCAAAAAAAAAAAAAACACCACGGAATCTTGATTGTGTAACCACTGTAAGTGTCTTGCTCACTTCGCTCGCTCGCCAATTACTATTACTACTATTACTACATTGAATATTAATAAAACCATTAATGCAAATAATGAAAATAATAACGTATTATTCCATTGACCTTGTTGTTATTTCTATACAGTTGCTACCTTAGTCTTGGCTAATGGAACATCCATTGATGTTGTAGAAGGCAACACTTCTATGACAAATCTGACCTTTTGCTACAACCTTGTTAGTGTAGAAGGAGGCTTGAGAAGAGATATTAGAGTACGTATCTTTGCTGAAAATAAAACCGCCACATGTACGTAACATTTATAGACAATTAATGTTATTGTAATGAAATTATTTATTTGATAATACAGTAGAAAACCAAGACTATTTAGCTTTGATGAAGACACATATCATATCAAATGGGACTACTATTTCGAGTTTTGTAGCTTCTGATTATTGCGTCAAAGTGACCATTGTTGGTGACTATATGATAGAACAAAATGAAATTTTTATCATCAAATTTGATGCCTCTCCGGATTTTTTTCAAGGACCAGATAGTATTGAGATAACTGTATTGAATGATGATGATGGTATGTGATAAGAAAGTAAATATGTATGCAAGTCAGTGAGTAATTACTAAAGTATGTAGATTATAAGTACCATTAACAACAACAGTAGCTAATAATAAGTATATGTGAAGTAAGTAAAGTGAGGTGAGACATTATTATAGTACTAGCAAGTACCCCACCACACAGTAGCACTTGATGTATTGCAAAGTAAGAATGCAGTAGCATAAGTTACTTTTGCCATTGGTTAAGGTTACATCAGTTTCCCTCTCCTGCTCTCTTTTACCCTGAACTATCTTTGTTTTTCTTATCCCCTACTTTCCTTTCTTCAGCTCTTTCTTCTTGAGTCATGGAGTCCTTTCCCTCCTTTGTCTGTCTCTCCTGTTTCTGAATCTCTCTGTCCTTCTATCATGATTTTGGACTTAGGCTTTGAAAACTTTTATCTTCTCTTACATACTTTCGCTTTCCTTTTTGAAACCTACACCACTGATTCCACCCGTTTTTTTAAAGTAATATAATTAATCACCTTTTTGCCTTCTCTTTGGTACTTTCACCTTCCTTTTTGAAACCTACAACTCTTCCACTGCCAACTCCACCCGCTTTTTAGTTACAATAATCACCTTCTACTGAATGTGACCACACTTTACCCATTCAAATAATGATATGCTTTACCAAACTGTTAATATATACCATCATTGTCATTGTCATTACTGATGCACAAGCATATTATTAGCAGAAAAAGTCAAGCAAATGTCAGCATGCATGTATATACATAGTGTAAGATACAACAGGCTTGTCAATAGCTATAGCTATGAGTGAAGTCAATCATATCTCTCTCTAAGATGCTGTTTAAAAGTGAATGGACTTTGACTTAAATATTGCTATACATTAAATTTAATAAACACCAGAGGTGGGAAACTATAAAATTTGTAACATGGCTTATACTAAGAGTGAGTATGAAGACAACTTTTCTTCTTTCCTGTTCTTTTTGAGGTCATTTTCTCTCAAAACTTAATGTTTGTTTGAAAATGGTTTTTAATCTGTCACATGCTCCACCAATATGCCACATATGTTAATATAGATACAAATATCATGCATATATTATCTGTATAGTTATATAATATAATGACAGGCTCTATATAATTATCACACAGTTAAGAATTAGTACATCAGTGAATGAATTAATTTATATATTATGGTGACCCTATATGGTGACCCAGTGAATTGATATCATATAGTGTTACTTTTATTTGTAGCTGTGATTTGCAAGGAACTAAGTTTAGATAATGGTATGGTGGTTGTATCATCATCAAGAGTGGGTGTCATTGTGGAAGGAAGCATGGCAACACACTCCTGTAATGCGAACTTCATACTTAATGGAAGTGTTATTCGCATATGCCAAAGCAATGGATTATGGTCTGCATCAGCTCCAATCTGCTTGTGTGAGTAAAACTAAGGATTAGTCATATCCTAAATGAGTGATAAGTGATTAATTTTGTATGAAATGAAGTGAATCGATGACTTTGTCCCCAAAAATTAAACATCAATGATTTTACTCCATGGTTTAAACATCAGCAATTACAATTTTTTTACCTAAGAAATAAATCTAATGCTGCATCCACACAATGATGCTTAACAAAAACAACAACAACAAACAAGGTATTTACTTGTATTTGGAATAATAATTTTATCTGTACAGTAATTTTTTTTACTCACATGTTGTCCAAATAGTAATAATTACAGTTGTTGTTTGTCTTCAATAAGCTTGATAAAGTGGACTAATTATTTGGACCTTGTGCAACTGAGCTTCAAATTACATGAGTAGCATTTTACTAATGAAATAAAATATATTTATTGAATAGTAATAAGTATAGAAATATTTGAATTTTCATTACAGTAATAACATGTCCTACTTTGGTTGGTCCAACTAATGGTACTGTTGTACAAAATGGGACAGCAGCAGGCTCAACTGCAACTTATTACTGCAATGATGGATTTACTTTGGCTGACGAATCTAGCAGTGAGCCCCGGCGTGTGTGTTCATCTAATGGCACATGGACAGGCACAGAGCCAACTTGTAGCCGTAAGTCTATAAATTCAACAAATGCGGTAAATCCTGTTGTGGTTCATTAATCTAAAATCAAGTACATGTAGGCCTATAGTGTGCTGCCACCAGAACTCTGCATCAGTTTGCTAACCATTGAATCTATAAATAAAAAAAACAAAAAAAAACCTGCTTCCATGCTCAAGCCAGCCAAGCTAAGAACATAACAAGGATTCTAGTGGAGTTGTGCACAGACTCTAATGTGTAATAAATTTTTTGAACATAAATATTGGATTCACAAAAGATAGTCGTTAGACTTAAAGTTGACAAGCTGTGCAAGCTACAGGAGATTTGAAAGTGTCATCAACTCAGCTGGCATTTTACAGGGTACATATCAGGCAGGTCATTTCTAAGGAAAGGGATTGGTGTGTCAAAAGGAGTGCATGTGGAAGCTTAACTGTGAGGTGAGATAGCTAGTGTATAGGTTAGGCCTGCAGTGCTTAGTGTTGTGAAAGGTGAAGCAAAGCTAAAAATTATATTCCCTCCTTTAATAGCATTATAGCAGAAAGTTAATTGCAATGAAGCTATTTGAGGTGCTACATACTATAATTAAACCACCTTCAAGTTTTATCTACATGACATATTTTTAAATAGTTTATGAAACAACCTATGAAATAGCATAATTTAATTTCATATTAATTTGGACACTCTGAAAGCATATAGATACTATGTACATATATTGTTTAAAGATTTTTTTTTTTTTTGCATATTGTTTTTTTTTTAGTTTTTATAGAAGCTACTACTGACACAACTGGTGAAGCAGAATCCACAAGTATAGCCACTATGTTATTGTTGGTTTCAAGTTTTAGCTTTGTCACAATTCTCACTTAGGTAGCTAGTTAACCTTTTTAAATAAATTAGATATTGCATCACTTGTAAAAATATTTGTGTGTTGTATGTATAATTAATGTATAAATTTGTGATTGGTATAGCTGTACATAAGCATTTTTAATTGCAATGAAGACAAATGTAGATTTAAAAAATTTGTTTATACTCTTTAGCTATATTAATCCCAACATGTTCCAAACTTGATAATTTGACAATAATTGCTTGGCATTCAAACTGAGACCTGCCCAAACTTCCCACATTATGGTGATTAATTCTAATCAAAGCAGAGGCTAGCTTATCTTAGTGAGTTTGAAATCATGTAGCTTTATATATATAATACTTATTACATAAGTCAGAATGTGATATGGTGAAATATTTCATGAGTAGGCTAATTGGCGAGTGAGCGAAGCAAGTGAGATACTATCAGGATAACACAATTGAAAATCGGGGATATTTGTTTGTTTATATAATATAATATGTGTGGACATACATATGTCATTTTGTACTTTGACCCTCGCATTTTTGTGTTTGCTTCGTGGTCTACCCCTTCCCGTACCTCCACTAAACAGAATCTTTCAGTTTAGTGATCCTGTACCATTCAAATAAATTGTTTACCCCTTTCATATTAGTTTTTTTAATAAATAAATAAATAAATTTATTGTGTACTGAATCTGCCTATTGGGTGCCTTTACATAGAAAATGTATTGAATTGGAATGTATCTTGTGCCCTCAATATTCCGCAGTAAAGGGGAAGTCCGGAGTTATTGTGTTGGGTTATTGTGTCCCCCTAAGCTTCATTTTTATGCTTATTGCATCCCCTGAGAATCTGCTAATTCTATAATCCCATTCTGTGCCAATTACATTAATTTGGTTAAATAAAATAGCTTCATATGAATGCAGAGACTTTTTATTACTAGCTATGAGAGTGCTCGGTTCATACAGACTACTGCTTGCACTCCGTAAGAAGTCTGTCTAATTCTTTGGGTGAAATATTCTTAATTTTTCGCTTTTCATTTATCCCTTTGCACGAACTATAGCTACCACGTTCTCAAGTAGGGTAATGTTTTATTTTGAGTATTACAGATTTTTTTTGCTCTCTAAAAACTTCCATAATTCCTTATTGTCAAGACCAACTGATCGTTCACTCTCAATGCTACAAGATGGCGGCCCTTCTTGCCTTTCACATTCCCTTTCTACTCCACCTTGAGTATTAGAGAAAAGATTTTCAATGACTTCATCAGAATAAAAAAATCGAAAGACTTCTTGGCAGCATCCATTACATTAGCCACTCGGTTTCTATGCCATTCACACATGACCAGTACACAATAAATTGATTAATCATTGGATACTGCAGGAATATCACTCGTCTGTCAGTGGCATTTACACTTGTGCCTGCGACACTCGTGCAAATGCTAGCCGACAGACTTGTGATATTCTGCAGTATTCAATGATTAATATATATATATATATATATATATAGTATTTATTACATGAGTCAGAGTGTGATATGGTGAAATATTTCATGAGCAGGCTTATTTATTTTCATGAGCCAAAGGCGAGTGAAAATAAAGCCTGAGAATGAAATATCTAGCCATATCACTCTGACGAGTTTTCCCATTCAAAATTGTATGGGAAAAATCGCTGTTCAATTGAAATCGCACGGGGAAAGTGAAATAGTGAGTAAATAATTGAAATACCTCAGTAACTAAGTGGAAACTAAGTGAAATACCTTGGTAGCTAAGTTCCAGCGGAAGCTAATCCTGAAGTAAGGAGATAGTGAGTGAACGATATAATATAGCTACAATTGCAAATGACTTTTTAAAAAGCTGGCCTACTATTAGCGAGTGATAGCAAGGGTAACCTGTGCTATTTGGGGTCAATAGCACTCGTAAAGCAATTGAAATAATAGCACTCCGCTTCACCTCGTTCTATTTCAATCGCGTTACTCGTGCTATTAATCCCAAATAGCACGGTTACCCGTGCTATTACTCATACAAGCCCGTAGCAAGCAAATTTTGGTTGGTCAGGCCAGGATGTAGGTGTGGTCTGTGGTCAATTAATTTCCTGTATATATTATATATAATATTAATTTAATTATTTATTTGTGTCATCTAAGGTACAATGTAGTTTATTATGCAATTTCAAGAAAATTACCTTCTGTCAACAAATCGACCCATTCAGCAGCCAAGTGCAAAGGATGGGATAAGACAATATTTTTTTTTTTTTTTTGTTATACTTTTATTAATTTCTGTTATTTGTAGATTGATTATATATTATTTATGCATAAATGGTAATTGTTGACTAGCACTTTCCAAAAATATTCGATCTGTAAATGGAATCTCCAATAAAAATATTTCTACAACTGTTTTGAGACAAATGGCATCTGTTCTTTGTTTATGGGCGTGGAGAAGCATCAGATTATTTAGACCAAGGCTTACTTGGCAGAAAGGAATCTGAAGAAAACTTCCGAAATTGACGGTATGGGCGCTCAACGATAGCGAGCAAACCAATAAAGCTGCTCCAGGTGAAAAATGGCGGAAAGAGAACCTAACACTGGAATAAATTAGCGTGCATGCTCTCTACACACACAACAACTAAAGTGTGTGTGGCTACGAGGTGAACATTTGGTCCGGAAAAAACCGGACCAACCGGACCGCATGCTACGCCATGAATATGCTCCGCAAGTGAATAACGGGCTAGAAGGAGAACGTAACAGCTGCAAATCCTTGAACCTAGGCGCGCATGCTCTACGCAGCAACTAAGGTGGGTGTGGCTACAAGGTGAAAATATTGGTCCGGCCAAAACCGGACCAACCGGACCGCTTGCTACGGCCATGTCATACTAATAAGTGATGAATGTAGTTTTAAAACACTGAATTATTTATTAATAGTAACATTAGAACATTTCATCTCTACAGAATGCTTAATTTTTTCAAACTTGAGTAAGTTGAACAATTCATTTAGCTCAAGATGGCCCTTAAAGTAATGCAATATGATGTGTGTTCAATACAGAGAAGGTTCCAGCATTGGAAATGCAGGTGGCCCCAGTGGGCATGGAGTACTCCATGATAGAAGATGAGGAAACAGATGAAGCTGATAAAGGAGAAGATTCTGTGGCTGCCCCTGGTGGTGCTGAAATTGCAGCTTCCCTTCTTAGGCACTGGTCTTCCGGGAGGGGGGGGGGGGGGGGGGGGGGGCATAACAGAACAGTTTGCAGGGATCTCGGGGAGGAGTTGGGTGGTGTGTGGTTGATGTCTGCTGTATAATTGTGGCCAGCTGCTAGCTAACATAGTCAGCTACCACACTGGTTTCACAGTTTCTCCCTGAACTAAATATCAGAAACTAACCTTTGAGCATTGCCACACTCACTTTTTTGAGGTCAATGGTGTGGGTAGATG
>WLWD01004607.1_pt1 | contig 24316 bp, 15 predicted proteins | sample 6712731 | NCBI WGS metagenome assembly WLWD01 (sample SAMN12718690, study PRJNA576275) | sponge metagenome | isolation source: marine sponge | host: Mycale hentscheli | place: New Zealand: South Island, Marlborough, Capsize Point | collected 2014-11-01 | reverse complement strand
TATAGTCACAAAAGGTAAAGGAGGGAATTCAGACCAGAGGTACGAAGCTATGACCATCGATAGCAAGCACTCCCATGGTTCTGTGGGAGATATCTACGATACTGTAGCCTCGGAGAATTATGAGGTTGATCGTACACTGACGGGTGAAGAAGATCATTCTTATGACGATGCAAGTCTTGATGGAAGTCATGGATACGCGTATGCGGTTGTGGAGGTAAGGTTGTATGGGTTGTCGTGCATGGCTGGGCGGAAGGAAACAACAACTTATTTTATATTGAAGTCTCGATGCCTCATGATACAATACAAATGGTGATTTTTGTCCACGCTTTGTCAAAAAGATAAAAAGTTGGGTCAAGATTTGATTAAAATGTTTAGGCTGTAAAAATTATAGTTGCGATATTAATCACATGGTAATCACATTCAATCTGCAATTATAACACGAATGCTAGTGTAACATGATATTACATATGTGAGTGAAATGATGGTATTTGTGTACACTACGTATGTAGCTAATCCTTGATCTGTTGTGAAGCTGAACAATGAGGTTAAATTGGAGCTTGAATGTTATACGGTATTTGAAATTGAGAATACTGCTATTACAATAGTGTGTTGTAAGTCAGTATGCCACGTAACTGAGCTATAATTTATATTAATAATACCAAATATTCGAAACATTGGGTTAAGTTTTAATTAACAATATTATTGGCTGTAAAAAAACAAGAGAATTTGCTATTATTGTAATTATTTCAGCCGAGAATGACTGAATCATTGAATTTATATTAATGTAAGTACTATAATTGAACATAATTAGCCCATGTGCTTATTTTCATTTTCATTTTCATTGTTATCATCATTAAGAGGAGAAACAACGCTAAGGAAGTGAGTGCATGATATGAGCTACGAATGAACGAATATATTAAATAATAAGTTGTCTTCATTCCTTATTTAGCAAAACCTCGAGTTTTTCTCAGTTTTCATGAAGTCAAAGTGTAGCGTTTATGTAGATGTTCACAGAAATCTAAAGTATTTGTCAATAAAATGCATCAGTTTTTGACTGTTTTGATAGAGCATCATTTTTGTAGCAGTTTTCTAAACGTGTGTTGCATTAAAACATTGCAGACGTTTACGTGAGTCTTACCAAACGACTACCTTTGGTTTGCAGGCTGCAAGTCTTTACAAAATCATCTACTTCATTACGTACGCATGCACTACAAATAAGTCACATGTACACGAATGTACGTAAGTTTATAGCAATCTTTACCAACTCTATCACATCACATATGTACGTCCATGCCATTGACTCTAATTTGTACACCCAGGATGGTGTCTCTCTCAGTATTCGCTTGCTTGCCTGTCTTACACCAGTCTGGTAGTACTACATATGATTACTCAGTAACTTAACGTGTTAGCATGACCTAAAGTGCTTGTATGTATGCTGATACCCAAACATGTGACTGAGGACTGACTATGAGAGAGAAGTTGTGATGATGAGAAAACTAGCACAGCATATTTTTTATTATTTTTAATCATTTGTATTTTGCTCCTTGCAGGGTAGGAGTGGCACGAATGGATCAGTCGGCTACCGCACACCTGCCAGAGACGTGAACTCATTGTATGCTCAGTTCGAGGTGCTGGAAATGGTCATGATTGGAACAAGTGACATCAAGTATGTGTGTGTGTGTGTGTGTGTGAGAGAGAGAGAGAGTGTATACTTGTATTCACTGGCCTGGAGTATGTATGTATGTGTGTGTGAGTGTGTGTGTGTGTGTGTGTGTGTGTGTGTGTGAGTGTGTACTTGTATTCACTAGCCTGGCGTATGTGTGAGTGTGTATGTGTGTGCATGCACATCTGTGTGATCTACTTATGTGTGTGTGTGTGTGTGCTTAATGGTGTAATATGTGTGTGTGTGCAGCATGTACAAGTAAGTGAGCATATAGCTGTGGCTGTGACATGCTCCTGTGTAGCAAGGCAACATAAATTCCTCAATGTTGTGTGCGATTTTAAATTTTTGGAGTGAGTTCGTGACAGGCTATGGAGAGCTCTTTATCTTATTTTCCTGGTAAACTGTCGTATTATAACTTCACACCTGCTTATTATTGTATACTTTTCTTATATTGAAAGTGCTTACATTTAAACCTCAAAGTTTAAACTGTTTTTGGGCAATGGAGGATTTTGTATGTGTGATTTTGTAACTTGTAAACTATGATTAAGACAAGTATAATGGTGTGAAAGGTGAAATATTCACATATACTTTGATGGACAACTTGTTTATTAAGTTACGTTACAACACTCTAAGTTTTATCATTACAAAATGTTTTGATAGTTTCTTTAGGTTCTCGCCATTGCTATGTCCCAAAGCAGTTAGATTCGGGTATCGTGAATTGCCAACATTTAGGAATCTTTGAGCAAATTTGCCTCAAGTAGTATCCTCACTATGCTCGGGCATTAGTGCCCACGGCCTCAGATTCACGATATCCTACTTAAACATGTATATATGTATGTATACACAATAATACTGTATATATAATTTATGTTATATTGTGTGTATATATCCACCGTAAGTTCAAGCTTCCCCATCATTAGGTTTATACCATAGCTGTTAATTTAGTGTTTGTGTATGTGTATGTGTTCCATAGGTTAGGGGATTTCCTTGGCTCAGGTCAGTTTGGAACTGTGTATAAAGGGGAGTGGTCGACACCTGACCGCAAGTTGGAAGTGGCGGTGAAGACCCTTCACAAGAATGTCCACGAGGCAGAGCAAGTGAGGTTCCTTCAGGAGGCGGCCATCATGGCTCAGTTTGACCACGTCAACGTCATCAAGATGCACGGCATGGTCACTGAAAACAACAATGTGAGTCGGTGCTAAAAAAAGTTGATTAATTTACTTCAAAGCTTAAATATTATATTATATGTGTTGAGAGAGTGAGACATGTTGATGGAATATTTATACCTTTTATGGTCTGTTGCAATTAAACTAAAGGTGTGCTTCGGCAAAAATGGCAAGTGAAATAGCCCAGCTATGTTTTAAGATTTGCAACAGTTAATGGGGTTTAGTCTAAATAATACACTTGTAGTGTTGTAGGGCACGAACCAGATTATGTGCCCCGGTTTGGACCAGGTAGACTGCCACCAAAGTTCCAGGCGTAGTGAGAAGCTCCACAGTTAAGTGATCTTAACTATTTAAGTTTAATTAAAAATCACGGCTGGTCTGGAGACCTCACAATAACCAGATGACTATAGAACTGAACAAAAATGATGGTACACGTGTTCATATAGCTATAACGGGCATGCTCGAGGCAGCCACATCAAAGTGTCCACGTATATAGAAATGACATAATTAACTCTAGAAACACTCAATAAACAGTCAGCAAAGTAAAAACTACACCACAACCACAATGACACTTGTTTCACACATAGCACACATCTCTCACTAACTTTATTACAACATTCTGAGTGTGTGTGTGTGTGCGTGCATGTGTGTGTGTGTGTGTGCGTGCATGCGTGTGTGCTCTAATCAAATTGTGGCAAGGAAATTCCCCAGATAATAGTGTGTTGTAGATACTGGTTGTAACTAGTGGTGTGCTTGAGCACATGGCGAGCGAGCCTTAAATTACACTATTGTTAATTAATGATTGATTTTAACAACTGACACTCAAGCTACTAAAATAAAGTCGAGTTTTTTAATTAAGTATATGCGGTAAAGGGATTCAATGCCAAGTAACCGCTCCCCGCAACTATTTGAATTGAAAAAGAAGCAACAAAATCAAGTCACGTTATTTAAATTTTTCTTTGTGATATTCTTAATAGTAGTTGTAACGCACTATACTTTCACACAACTGAACATGCTATTGGGACTCAGTTTGCGCCCACTCCAAAGAAGATCCCAGACCCTCTGGAATTCTATGAGAAATATCATAAACAATGCGAGAGGGAGTATAACAAACTTACCCACCGAAAGTCCCCCCCCCCCCTCCCCAAGTTAATTGAGGAATCTGATGGCCATCAAGACCAGACTCCAGGACCTTGTCAATGTTGCAAAGGAGACTCCAGAAGAAAGCCATGCACACTGGCAAAACCTATCCAGAAGACACCAGAAGGCACTGAGCATTTTGAGACGGGACAAGTCAATCACAATCAAGCAGGCAGATAAAGGCTCATGTATTGTCATCATGGACACAAAAGAGTACTCGAGAGAATGCCTATGGAGCACCTGAGTGACAAAGAAACATACCTGGAACTGGAAGAAGACCCTAGCAAAGACACAGCAGAGAAAGCCAACGAGCTAATATCTAAACACAGAGCCTCTGGACTGATCAGCAAGCACACTGCGGACTCCCACATAATGCAACTGGAAAACGTGAGATCGCAGAGGATGTACTTTCTCAGGAAAGTACACAAGAATCCACACCAATTAAGGCCCATAGTGTCTTGCAACTCAGGACCAACCGAGAAGATTTCAAAACTAGCTAACAACATATTAAAAGACTACCTGAGTAATGTCCCAGCACTGGTGACCTCTACGACCCAAGTCATTCATGCCATCGAACAACTAAAGATCCCAGAAGACAACAAGAAAATATTAACTCTAGCCACACTAGATGTCAAGGCCCTGTATCCATCAATACCTCACGGAACAGGTGTAGCATCCGACTCATTCACCGAGCCAGAACTCACCCATTGAAGACAATGCTGAGACAGATGCTGACTCTGATCTTACAGGGCAACACCTTTGAGTTCGCTGCCAAACACTTCAAGCAAGTAAAGGGTGTGGCAATGGGGACACCAGTGGCACCAACACTGGCCAACTTGTTCATGGGAAAGGTGGCGAAAGATGCTCTGTTATCATGGACCAGGACTCAACCTATTGTCTGGCTAAGATTTATAGACGACATATTGGTGATCCTGGAAGATACGCCAGAAATGCTAGAAGCCCTGGTTTCCCACCTGAACAAGCAAGTTAGTTCGATCAAATTTACTTCGAAATACTCCCAAAACTCAATAGATTTCCTCGACCTCACAATCTTTAAAGGCCCCAGATACGAGAAGACTGGTATCTTGGACATCACTCCAAAGCCATAGACCCACATGCCTACTTGCACTTCTCCTCGGCACATCACAAATCAATCATCAGGGGAATGGTCAAGGGTGAAATGATTCGTGTCCTCAGAAGAAGCTCGTCACCAGAGATCTTTGCACAAGGAATAAGGGATTTGGAACAGAGGTTCTTGGACAGGGACTACAGGAAGCTACTGCTCAGAGAAATACCATCCACTTCTCAGACAGACAGGGACACCTCACCCACAAAGCAAACAGAGCTCTCCCAGACTGCACCACAATCTTATCGGTAAAGAACCACCCTGCTCTTAAGTCGTCTGACATTTACAAATTGTTAGATGACCCATGCCTGCTATTCCAACCTTTGATGACGAGAAGAAAAACGGCATCAATAGCAGACTTGGTTGTCAGGGCGGAGACACCCTCGGAACAAGCCTCCCACCACTACCACCTGAGGAGAAGGATGTGACGAAAGAAGACGAAACTCTACTCCAGATCATGTCAAGTTATGTGACCTTCAAATTTCTTATAGCCTCTCCCCTCCGTATCTTAATTTGTATAAGATTCTCTTCTTTCTGTAGCATACCCCCCCTAAATTTATTAAGTTTAATTGACCACTTTAATTTATTTTGGGCAGACCGACGTTCAAGCGTAAGCTTTCCGGCAGCCATATTTTTAAAAATATTCCAAAAAATAAAATACCGATGCTTTCATTTCAATTTTTTATTACAGGAAGATGTCACAGCAACTTAAAACGTTATATTGGATAATCAATGTTTTTTCATTCACTCCTGTAGCTTGAATTAATAATTGCAGAGGTTCTCTGTTTAATAAGCTGAGCAAGCATATTTGTTTTAATTTTAAATTTAAAAATAAAAATCCAGCCTTAAAAACAGAGAATAGCTGTAACTTCAAGATGTAGTGCCAACTACTCAAGCCATTCTCAATACAAGTATACAATAGATAACAAGCAGTTAGCCAACACTCGCCCTGTCCTCTGCGGCTCATTATAATGTAATTCATGTCCCTTTATCAGTGTAATGTTAATGAAATATTTCAGCTGTTATTTGGAGTTTAAAATAGGTACAAAAGCATGTTTGTTGGTATTTTTATTGAATGTACTGTGTGTATGTAGGTTATGATAGTGCTTGAGTATCTGCCTAAAGGAGATCTCAGACAGAATTTGATAGGCATGAGGTTAGTTTAAAATATTTATTCAGTTTTAGCACATGTTAATCATGAAGACAACACATGCACACATGCATGCACAGTTTCATAAGATACGGTTCATGATCAGACTTTTGTTTTTTTAATTAAAAACTTACTGTATGATCTTAAAACTCTTTATCGTAGGGCTGTGTGATAGAATTTAATCATCTGGATAATGTATCAAGGTTTTATACAGCAAGGGGCTGGCTCTAAGATCTCCTCCCCCCCTCCCCCAATACATATAACTTACCAATTTAAATTTATAGTTCATTAGCTAAAGTGGAATTCTATGAATAGTAAAATTGCAAACTCATGCATGTGAACACAGGTTAATGTACTCTCATAAAGGCATATGCGGCAAAGTAGCTAAGTCCACGTTCAGTTAGTTAATACCATAGTGAATAATACACTTGTTTAGGTAATTCTATTTAATTACTTATCAATACTCTTGACAAATAATTGCGGCTATAGTTTGATAATTGCACATTCAGAGTTCAGTTCTACGTAGTCTGCTGCCAATACAGTGCTCCCAAAGTTCCAAATCTAAAAGCATAGCATAGTGAAGTGGGAGTGGCCTCACTGGATGTTTCATTTCAAGCTTGTATCCTGTGCCCAGATTATTTCATCTCATTACATTCACAAATTAGATATCCATGGTGATGTTGCTAGCTAAAGATTCAGCTGTATGTACATTATGTGACACTCTCTGAACTTTCTTCATTTAGAAACAAAGTGAACTTAGAAAGTAGTGTAACAGTGAGCACAAGCCACTCCCCCATTAATGTACCATACCGTGCTGTGTGGGTGGGAACAGTGAAACTGTTTTAGTCAATTTTTGTAGTAATTCAAGGAGGGTGGTACATAATTTGTAAAATGTTAGCTATTATGTAGAAACAAAAACCATTTAGACTACCTTTTTAAATGTATACAATTAGTAGTAGTAATTGCATTAGTAGTAGTAGTAGTAGTAGTAGTAGTAGTAATTGTATTAGTAGTAGTAGTAGTAGTCGTAGTAGTAGTAGTAGTAGTAGTAATTATTATTTATCTTAATTATTATTTTATCTGTATTATTATCATTTATAATAATTGCTGTTATGATTGTACATTACTGAAATTTTAAGAATGGGGCACATATCATCTTAAACAACATGGTGTTCTCTGTTAGGTCTCAGGGAGGTGTGGACAGTGTGTTGCCTCCTGTTCTCCTCAAGTACTGCAGAGAGATAGCATTTGGTATGGGCTATTTGTCTAAGATAGGTTTTGTGCACAGAGACTTGGCGGCAAGGAACATCCTAGTCAGTGGAGACGGAACGTGCAAGGTATCAAATAGTGTGGTATTGCACCGCTATTATTAACCCGATCAGCACACATACACGAGAGGGTTATAGTAGTTGTCCTGTCTGTTTGTCTGTGTCGGTCTGTCTGTCTGTCTGTCACGCTCTGATTTTGGAGATTACTGACAATTAACAGTTGATTTAGGTATGAACTTACTCAGGATGAAGATTTAAGACCTTTTATTGTGTGCTACTTTTCTGAATTTTGGGCTAATCGTTGAGAAAACGCAAAGCTTTCAACTCCGCGTAGGTACCAGCTTTTATGGGCAACGCCCCCTAGCGTCACCTAATCATGTGAGCAAATAATTTCTGCAGCCAGCGGTGTAGTTCTCTTTATGTTCAGGAAAGTTAACAGAGTTAAAGAAGTGAAGTTTCACTTGAAAATGTATATTGGTGAGTGTTTCTGGCTAGTTTAGCTTTTTCTCTTATGAAAACAGCGGTTCCATGTACAATTTTCATTGGCCGAGCTTTTTGATGGCTCATTAAAAATGATTAACATATTGCTTGTTCTTTAGGAAGGAGATTATATTGTAATAGCTAGTTAGTGTTCAATAGCGCTGAGGGTTCGCACCTTTGGTACCTCATTGTATATTATTGTGTTCTCATCCCTCCCATTGCTTTATTTATTATTATTGTTGTTGTTGCTGTTGTTGTTGTAGTAGTAGTAGTAGTTGTTGTTGTTATTATTATTTTGTTATATATTTTATTATTTATTTGTTTATTATTATCATTATTATTATCATTACTATCGTTATAATGATATAGCTATTACTATTATTTATGTTGGGTCTGCACAGTAAGCACATATTATGTGATACTTATGTAGGTGGCAGATTTTGGAATGGCGAGAGATCTTGCGTATGAGGAATACTATATTTCACACGGTGGTCAAATTCCAGTCAAGTGGACGGCACCAGAAGTATGTGAGAAACTTTAGGAAATAACTACCAAGATTTGATTTTATTGCTTTTTACCCTTTACCAGATGATATGTAAGACATTTTCAGTGCATCATAATTATCCCGCAGGAAGTTATCGGTTGCCTGTCTGTTTATCTACATGATCTCAACGATGGAAGATATTTTATCACACACACACACACACACACACACACACACACACACACACACACACACATGCAAACAGACACACGCACACGCAAACACATACAACTGATATCTTGTGATAAGGCAAAATATTCCAACTATTTCCAATATGCATCTCAGTTTTTAAACTCCCGGCTCCCTACCCACCAGCTGTATGTATATAAAGACATTTCCAGCAAGAATTGGTTTAAAGGCCAAACTCTTTACTATTATGCAAAAAAAAAAAAAAAAAAAAAAAAAAAAGTATATTAGTCCGCAAATAGAAGAGCTGGACTTACCGTTTCTAACGGTACACTAGCTGAAGTTCAATTTCCAATGATCTCAGAGTTGCTATGGGGTTCAAACAGAGTGCACGGCTTATTCACCTTCTAGTTGCTGAATTCTGAGCTCCTGAACCCCGTACTATAAAAAAAAAAAATTTTCGGGAGCCGGCGGTCTGCTCAACATAAGTGTTCCAGTAGCCACTCTTTTAAAAAAAATTAATCAATACCAGTGAACTCATTTCAATTTTTTTATTACAGGAAGTACTGCGTCAGAGCAACAAACAGTATAAGCAAAAAACTGAAATCGTTATAATTAGATCATAAATTTTTAAAAATTCGGAGAATCAAGAGCGGTACAACACTGAGAATTCTCGCCTTGGACAGGCAAAGGGTTAACTGCAGGAATATGGTTTAACAAGCAGTTATGACAATTGTCATCAATATTATGTTCCATTGATTTTCAAACAACTCAATTTAGTGAACATTTTTATGCACAGCCAAAGCTGATTCACATATTTGTTGTGTTTTTTTTTTTTTTTTTTTTTTTTTTTTTTCTTTTTTTTTTAGGCTCTCAACTACAAGAAGTATTCCACCGCCAGTGATGTGTGGAGCTACGGTGTTGTCATGTATGAGATTTGGAGTCTCGGACACAAGCCTTTTGAGAGCCTCACCAACAATCAAGTAAGAGATCTTCATTCTCAATGTAAAAAAAAAAAAAAAAATCTTTATATAAATATTTATCCTGAAAGTTCTGACCCTTTATGAAAATATGGGTGGGATTCATCAATTTACAAAATGCTAAATTAAATAGTACAGGACCTTAGTTGTCAAAATTATTAAATAGTACAGGACCTTAGTTGTCAAAATTATTAAAAGTGTACCTCTTTAACCATTATGTCCGCGATAATGTGGTCATGGAAATCGATAACTTTGTGGAAATTCAAGCTACATGCGAGTATTAGAAACACAGCCTAAGATACAAACCACAAAAAAATGATGATGAAGTCCTTTTGTTGAAGACCCTTTACCAGTTTGTCAGACCATTTTATCAACATCTATGACTACTTTCATTTACGGCCTCCAAGGTTATTGAACTTTTGGAGAACAGCAATTTTAGCTAAAGTGAAGGGAAATAGTGAGCTACTTTGTGCAACAGATGCCTCAAAAGGCTTGCAGTCAGTAAGTTACCAAGTCCAGTAGTAATTGAAATCTATTACTTCCTGAAAAAATGGGTAAAATTGAGGACTTTGATTTATAAGTTGTTATAACACCAGTTTGTAAAGCTAGTGGTACTGGGTTCCATTCCATGGTGACAATTGATTTTTCACACTTTGATTAATGATTGAATTTTGTTTGTAAACAAACTAATAAGTATATTTAAAATAATATATTTATTAAAATAATATATGTAGAAAACTTAGTACGACATGTGGTTATACTTTAAGTTTTTATTCTGGGTTAATTTGTTTGTGTGTTGTTTTAAACAGTATTGCACTGTTTGTACTAAATTTTTGGTTTATCATTGTAATATTTTTAGGTTATCAGAAAGATTGACACAGGAATTCGATTAGCTCCACCTCCTGGATGTCCCAAGTCAATCTACGCATTCATGATGAAGTGTTGGTAAGTTTTGTATTGTAGTGGAGCAGATAAGAAACTTCTCCACTCGAGCTCTTGGAAGACATAGAAAGGTGGTAAGGCACAAGGTGTAATAATTTGGGAAGAGAGTGAAGCAAAGATGTTATGCCACACTTATGCTATATACAGCCCTCAGTAACTTTTTAATGTTTTTTTTTTGTTTTTTTTGTTGTTTTTTATTTTTTGTGTGAAAATCCAATTAATAAATACAATTAATAATAAATTGATCTGTTGACAATTTGACCAGAATGAGTACTTTTACACACACACACACACACACACACACACACACACGTACAGGTGCACCAGTAGGTACACATTATATATATATATATATATATATTATATATATATGTATATATATATATATATATATATTTATTGCAGTTTTGATATTTTTAATTGAATATTTCCGCATCACGCGAGCGTTCTGTATTCTCCCATATTGTACGGTTTATATTGTACGGTACACTACGCATGCGCGTATCGAGTAAAATCAATGAAAATTGAATTGTAACCGGTTGAGAAAAAATATCAAGGCAGCAATAAATCACTTATCACACTCGTCGTACAATATGGGAATGATATTTTACTCTCACGCCACATTTTCACTCGCCTTTGGCTCGTGAAAATATTTTGCGTGCTCGTAAAATATTTTCCCATATTGTACTCTGACTCGTGCTATAAGTATTATATATATATATATATATATATATATATATATATATATATATACACTTACTCACATTAAAAATACCAATAATAGCAAGTCTTTCCCTGCAACTTCTAAATTTTTATATACTAGCAAGTACCCCACCAAATAGTGGCACCTGATGTACTAACTTATTCAACTTAGTAGTGCAGTAGCAGGTATTTTTATCCATGGTTTCACTCTCCTGCTCTATTTCTTCATGAGCCATCCCTGTTATTCTTATTCCACAACTCATGGATCATTCTCCTCCTCTGTCCACCTCTCCTGCTCCCTACTATCTCTGTCCTTTCTGTGTATTTTTTTTCACTTTTTTTTTATTGAAGTAGTTATACATCTGTCAGCTTCTCTTACCTGCTTTGACCCTTGCATTCTCCTGCTTCTCTGTCTCTGTTAACCCATTATGGTTAGCTATATAAACTGTAGATTAAAGTTCTTTCCCAATTCAGTTCAGCGACCCAGTGTTCAGTTTTTATAGGATACAATAAATTAAAGCACTTTAAGCTAATGATTAGTGTGTACACGCCGCAATTGAAGATCACAGGTTCAAAACCTTATACAAGATGGTAAACATAGCTATTTTTCTGCCATTTTTCCCCTTGTCAAACGTTTCCCTATTCAAGTAATAAAATGCTTTACCAACTCTGATCAGGTCACGAAGGATTCATGAATACACACACCATCGTCGTCATTATAACTGGCACACAAGTGTGTATTATTGTTTACGTAAATGGTAATCATGCATGTATTACATGCCATTAGTTGTTGTTGTTGTTTAGTTTATTTATTCATTTATTTTTCGTACTGCCCATTCTGTCTCAGGAACCCAGTGTCTTCCCAGCGCCCTTCATTCCAGGATGTGGTCAGATTCTTGTTCATGAATGAAGAAGCACTATTGAAATGGACAGTGAAGGAGAAAGCGGTTCACATCTCAGCTTGCTGGCTAGGTGCTGATCTAGACGTTGCCATGGACCTCCATAAAGACTTACAAGTCTTATATTATCATTAATTGTTTTCAATCCAATAGTATTTAAATTATCAAACACTTTTTATGACTATCACGGTTTCATTTTTTTTTTTTTTCGTTGTGTTTTTTTTTTGTTCATTTTATGTTAAGAGCACTTTGTATAATGATGCCGGTTTTCAATACTTTATATTCTGTCTACTTGGTTTTAATTAAGAAGTTTTAGATAGCGGCTGATAAATGGCTGTTAATTGGGTTTTATAATTAATAACTGAAAAGAGAACGTGAATTGGTACACTTTTATCAATGATTCTATGTGGCGTATGATTAAGTATGAGGATTATATTATATGTGCACATGAAGTGAGTCTAATGGCAGAATAAATACTATTATGCTCATAAGCCTTTTTTTTTTGTTTAGCACTTAGAACGAAAAGTGAAGAAAACTGAAATAGATTTTTTTTAATGGTGAGAGTCATATTGGATTTTTTCTCTCCACATTTGAGGGCTACATAGTACGTATGTGTGCTCCAGTTATAGTATTTGTATTCCCCACCTCATTTTAACACTTACCTTTGTAGAGAGGATTCACGGTATAAGCAATTTCGGGTCCCAAAATTGCTTATCTTGAACCACAGCATAATAAAGTTAAAAGGAAGCAGGAGTGCACCACCATGTCTCAGAAATATAACTTTTTGTTTTTCCTCTGTATACGTACCCTTTTCCTCGTGTATTGCTAAAAATTCCACCGACCCCCTTCATTCCCGTATCATCCAAACATGCCACATCATTGTAATACAACTTTCTATACCTCATTAAAAAAAAGTGACCATAAAAGTGAATTTAGATGATAAACAATGATAAATAATGTTATCAAAACTAGGAACTGTTATGACTCCAAAACTTGCTCAAAAATTGACTGCTCTAAATTACTTTGATCCAAGTATTGATTTTGCAAGTCTTTGTAGAGCTCATTGCCGAATTGGAGATGACCACCGAGGAGCTTTGCCTGGACGTACTGAGGTTTATCAGACTCCGCCCACACAAGCAGCTCATCATCTGATGAGTAGAGTGTTTCCAATAAGTTCTCAAATGTGGGACGACTCGTTGCTTCTGGATGCCTGAGATACGTCAACAACAATTTACTCAGAATTCTTGAACAAAATCAATAACAATAATTAGAGTGGTGAGAATCGAGAGAGTGAGTGGGGAGGCTACTAATCGAAGTGACAAGAGTTTAGAAAGTGAGTGGGGAGGCTACTAATCGAAGTGACAAGAGTTTAGAAAGTGAGTGGGAGGCTACTAATGGAAACTGGCTACTAATGAGAGTAGCATCAGTGTGAGAGTGACAATACGTACCAACATGATATCATAACTTCATAGATGGACCTTGAACATCCAGGAGGTGGGGCCAAGCGAACTCCTGACTCAAGAATAGACAAAATCTAAATAAATTACCAATAATTAATAATAATAATAATAATAAATAATAATAATAATAATAATTAATAATAATAATTAATAATAATAATAATAATAATAATAATCATGATCATAATGATAACAATAGTAATGATTAATAATAAAATAATAATACAAAATAATAATTTAATAATAAAATAAAAGTAGATGTAGAACTTCTTGTCACACCTGACGATTGTCAATTCCCTCAAACGGCTTGTGTCCTAGACTCCAGATCTCATAGAGAAGAGCTCCATAACTCCAGACATCACTCGCTGAAGAAAACTTCCTATAATTGAGTGCCTAACGAGACAATTAGAAGTTATAACTATGTGGATCAACAGCACCACAATAACAATGCTTACTTCAGGGGCTGTCCATTTGATAGGGAGTTGGCCCCCTTGGGAAATATAATAACTACCTTCCATCAAGTCACGTGACATCCCAAAATCAGCAATCTAAATATCACCAAGGGAAAAAATTACTCAGGTATAATAGGACAGACAATATGCAGTTGTACAATATTTTCTATGTACCAGTGAATTAAATACTATACATACTGTATTGCACACACACTGTAAGTTCAACATGCTGATCAGGGCTTCATACAGACTATGATACACCCTTGAACCTACATACAGTCCCCCCCCCCCCCCCCCAAAAAAAATTAGTATCCCACCCATCCCTAAACATTTTTTACCCAGCACTATTAGACGTGACAAATGTGACCGGATTTGTGAAAACCCGGCTAAACGCGGCATCTAAAGTTTTCTAATTTATACTACCAGTAGGCTGTACGGGGCCTTGGGATGCCTTCCTCCTAATTTGGAAGCTGTAGCACAAGCCGTCTTCGCCCTACGCACTACAACACTTCAGTATTTTTGCTAAACTTATTATTGCTGATTTCGAAAAAATGCCAGGTAAAGGCGTTGCTAAGGTCAGGGGGCGTGCCTTGTGTCCGTATACTATTACTGCGTGTTTCCGGGACACTATGGAGTAAACCGGTTACAGGCGGATTGAAAGAAGTCTAAAAGGCGTAATGCAGGGCTCAAGAAACTATGATGGCGAGAATTGCGTGAGTACGTGAATTATGTAGAATAGTAAGTGAATTAGTTAGCTACAGTTTTTCCCCGCTGTTAGTGAAAAGCCCGCCAATAATTTCTTAGCAACTCTCCGTACACGAGTCCAACCGGCTAGTGTTTCTAGCCTCCTAGTGTGAGTTCTAGAGCACGCCAGAGCTTACAACTGCGTCATAAGCTAGAGCTAACTGGTGTCTATCCATTTCTGCCATAAAAATTTTTCGAAAAAAATCGACCCATAAGGCTTTACCCGGGGATACTGAAAAAAATTGTTTGCCACGTTTAGGCCGATTTTCCCAAAACCGGTCACAAGTATTAACCTTACTGTACTGTTAGTTTGAAAAATGTCCCAACTCTTCTTAAAAACTAGTCTTAAAAAACAACAATTTCTAGTCTGGTCCTTTCACCCAACCCCCTAGCACAAATCCCGTATGAATTCCTGCTGACCTTGCATATGCCAGCTGGGTTGAGGAGTATGTTTCTGGCAGCAAGGTCCCTGTGTATGAAGCCGAGGCCAGAGAGGTAGTGCATGCCACAGGCCGTCTGCCTGCAGTAACCCAGCAACAAACTCGTGGCCACCTCACTGTTCCTGAGGCTCCTCAAGTGTATGAGAAGGTTATCTTTCTGCAACAGCTCCATAGCGATGAAAACCTGGTAATGATACATAAAACAACAGAGTGGCTCACTCATGTAGATCACGACTAGTAAACTACTGCCATAAACAACAGAGTGGCTCACTCATGTAGATCACGACTAGTAAACTACTGCCATAAACAAGAAAACAACTTAAGCTAATTTATTAATCAATTTCTCCCAATTCCGGCTTTGAGAGTCAGAGAGAGAGAGAGAGAGTGTGTGTGTGTGTGTGTGTGTGTGTGTGAAAGAGAGAGAGAGAGAGCATGGCACAACTCAGAATGAGTATAGTAAGGTAACTAATATCACACGTATTCCAATTAGGAAATAATACCTGCACATTATCTCATTAGAAACACAATCGAGAGTGTCTCACTCTTACCTCACGTTGTTAATTAATACCCCTATAAACACTGAGTTTAATTAATACTGTACTCCTTAATTAGACTCACCTTGTTATCGTTGACCACCACTCCGTACATGGTGACCACATTCGGGTGCTTGAACTGGCCCATGATGGCCGCCTCCTGAAGGAAGCGAATCTTGTCTTCTGTAGTTGCATCTTCCTTGAGTGTTTTAATGGCTGCATCAACGCTGCTATTGGGACTCACCCACACACCTTTAAACACTTCTCCAAACTGTCCACTGCCAAGATACGTTCCAAGACTACAACAGTGGGAGGAGATCAGTAAAAGTGACAATACATAGTTACTTAAATACTTCAACAGATACATTAATTAATTAATTAAGTAATGATAATAATACAAAGATAAAGATACATAATTAATTAATTAATTAATAATAACAACAACAACAACAATAATGATCATAATAATATTTAAAAGGCTATTAATGAACTCACACTACGGTGGCATCAGACAGGTCCTTGTCTAGCTCCCTCAACTGGCTGTACAAGCTCTGCTCACTGGATGCTGGCTCCTTATACTGTGCTCCCTCTTGGCTAGACACTGAGTAATGCTATCACAAGAAGTTGATACGTATATACTACTATAATTTAACTGTATGTATGTATGTATGTATTTATGTATTTATGTATGTATGTGTGTATGTAAGTATGTATGTATGTATGTAAGTACGTATGTATGTACGTACGTATGTATGCACAAATGTATGTATGCACGAATGTATGTATGCAATGTACTATCCCTTTCTTACATAAATAAAATTCTCTCTGAGAACCGAATGTATCACAAGAAAATTTAAATATGAAGTTATAAAGTTCCAACTACATACATACACAAGTATACATACATACCTGCAGCCTGTCTGTCCTGGAGCTGAGACTAGACACAGGCTAAGTGAATAAGACCACATGAATATGACTACACTGATGTTCTGTGATAATCTATTGACTCACATGTTCATAAGGACTGGGATAGAGGGAGGAACTGGTCCCTGTTGCTTGAGACTTCACACTCTGTGTGTACAGTACAGTAGTAAACCAGTGGGAATCTGGCGCACATGTGCACACCATTGGAAACTAATTATATTTAGCTACCTTTAATTTTGATACCAACTCTCTTAATCCTCCAAGTCTAGTACCCAGTCATAAAAAATGTTCTCAGAAGCTGGAAATTATTAACTAACAACAAAATCGACCATACCATCACCACCACCTGATCCCAATGATTTGCCCGCTCTATAATAAAAAAAAAATGCTGCAGAAATTAGTTTTAGTCTATATAGTGTCTGGGTTCAATTCTCAACACTCACTAATGGAACCAATGACACAGAATGAGAATCCTTCAAACTCACATTCTCATACGGAGTAGGAATGTGGGGTGAATGGAATCTTGCTGCATTGGAGGATTTCGATCCCTGAAAAGAAAAACACATAAATTAATTACATAAAAAAACTGGCAATTGTTATCTGTCTGTCTGTCTGTCTGTCTGTCTGTCTGTCCGGCAGTCAGTCAGTCTGTCTGTCTGTTTGTCAGTCTGTCTGTCCGTCAGTCTGTCTGTCAGTCTGTCTGTCCATCAGTCAGTCAGTCAGTCTTTGTCTGTCTGTCAGTCCATCTGTCAGTCCGTCTGTCTGTCAGTCAGTCCATCTGTCAGTCTGTCTGTTTGTCAGTCTATCTGTCCGTCTGTCTGTCTGTCAGTCTGTCTGTCCATCAGTCAGTCAGTCAGTCTTTGTCTGTCTGTCAGTCCATCTGTCAGTCTGTCTGTCTGTCAGTCAGTCCATCTGTCAGTCTGTCTGTTTGTCAGTCTATCTGTCCGTCTGCTTTTAATATGCCTGTCTGCTATCTCTACAACTTCGTAATAACTCTTTAGTGATATAGATCGAGATACCATTATTTAGAACTTCCTGTACCTTATCCAACTCAATAATTACTCTACAGGAATGCTCTAATACCTTCACACACAAACAGCACTAAACTGAGCATAGAACACGTTACCTTTAAAAAGGCAGGACTGGTAAAGCGCATTTTGTTAGGTTTCTGATGATCAATAGATTCATAGCTCTACAGAATGACAACATACGTAGCTGCTTTAAATCCTTTTAAATACAGCTACAAACTTACCGTCTCAGATTTGTTGCTATGAGCAACAGAATTATATCTGTCACGCTGCACAGATGCGTAACTCTGTGATAGTGAATAACACACAAACATACACATACAAGCACATAATCACAGTAGTCATGTATGTATGAGGTAAGAAGTGATGTTGAAAAGAGATGGGGTTTCCTGATGCTACTATAGTATAATAATATATATAATATATTTATGTTTATTTATTTGTACCATGGTACGTTTATACTGTCCAATCCGATTGCCAATTCGGAGTGAATATATCTCATACCCACCTCCTAGGAGGTGAATAAGTGAACCGTCCAATCAAAATTAGTTCTTATGTATTTCCTATAGTCCTAGAGCCATGGGTACAAGTCGGTTACACCCCTCCGTTTGGTCAGTAAGGAATTTACACTATCCTCAAGCCTTTGGCCCTCGGTTGTGTAAATCCCATGCCGACCTCCTCATCGTGGTGTAACCTACACATATAATATATCAATACACATGTATTGTATGTACATTGTGTGCACAGTAGCAATTTCTTAATCAGCAGCTTTGGTAAACATGCTTGCTGATAATATGATCAGTGAAGCAAGTGAGTCAGGTGCCATAGCACTACACAAATACATTCTCATGCAATACAGAATGCAAGTTTCAGCCATATTTCACTCATTCTGAGGAACGCAAAAAAAAAAATATTTGAAAGTGAACTTAGAGCTATGCTCCAAAAAATGCTCACAATTATAATCGTCTCCACTTTACGGTGGTTAAGAATAATCACAAATATATGTACCTATATTATAATTTACCAAGTCCATTGGATCCACCTGAATGCTTTCCTGCTCTGTTGAATGGCTGTAGCTCTGCAATTAAGGGAGAGATAAATAATAACTAAATAAGTTCTTAAATTTCAGGACAATGAGAGTAAAATACAACCACATTTTGCTGTGTATAAGAGACATACTTGCAGAACATATGCAAAAAAAACTGTGCTGATTTCATGCTGCAAAGTCAAAATAGTGGCACCAAATAATTCTAGGAGAATGAAGGCTTTTCCAGCAGGGCCAAACTCCCCCCCCCCCGCCCCCTTCATTAAAGCAGCCCTAATAGTTGTCAGTTTTTAGATTTTTGATTTGCTCAGCCACCTTTTCCATGCAACCCAGCAAATGGATTCACGATCATGCGGAATTTAATTTCTTGGCAATAGTGCCCTTGGCAATGTATAAAACTTACTCGTGGTCTTTCTAGGCGAAATCCCGGAATTACTGTCCTCCCCTGTAACGGAAGATAAATAGACACAAAATTACATGTCAAACCAACACATGCACACACAAGCTACAGCTGCTAGCTGCTTTGATGGCCTATAAATGACTAAAAACATATAAAACAAACATCCAAGATAACATGAGCATACACACTCACGCACACAAACCATGTCAAACACACACACACACAAACCAAAGCCAAATACACACTTATACATACGTTTACATAAGCTTCGTAAAGAGTGGCTTAAACACCCACATCAACGCACACATAAACACACACACATAAACACATCACACTCCTCCCACTTTTACTGTGTTATGTGGGATTGACGTAAAACAAATTGCTGCGTTGAGTTAGGATTTAAACTTACAGTGTTATCTAGGGATAGATGTCATGTAGGGATAGACTAAACTTACTGTGTCATGCTGGTATTGATCCAGACACTCTGTCTGCACAGGATGTCCATGAGCATCTACTTGTACTTCTTCCTCCTCCCCAGAAACTGCCAACATATCCGATTAGTCACCGGTGGTTAGTAATTAAACACCCGCCAACTCACAGAGTCCGTATGAGATGTTACTGAAGGCAACGTCTTCCGATTTTACTAATGCACTGCGGGTCTTATTCCGGCAGCAATAAACACCCAGGGCCACTATGATTGCGACTGCCACCAGCAGAACAACTGCACTGCCTATCGTAGCACCAATTATCACATACTGGCGACTGGACACACCTAATCAACAAGATCTTAGGCTAATGTTTGTGGCAAATGCTGAGTATACAGAGTAAGGACTAATTGGCTTAGTAGACCCTTGAACCTCATTTACCTAATTCAATAAACTTAGGAACAAAATAAATAAATAACAACAACTGAAGCCAGTTGGTATAACATAGTAGTAGGAATAACAAAGGGGTGATGGCTGACATGTAAAAAATTATACATTCACGTAATGCACTGTAAACTCATTATGACTTATGACTCCTCATCCAGAGGGGCAGTGGGGGATATTCTAGTTGAATCTCACCCCCCCCCCCCACTGTGTCCTCTGACCTAATAAGTCCATTCAAGAAAATTAAATTATTTTTCTAGAGCATTTAAATCAGTAACTTAGTGCAACTATTATACTATTGAAAGAACATGTGTTACTCTTCCTAACTGCTTCAGGTAATGTGTACTCAAGCAGAGAGATTCCCAATGACATAGAATCCAACTTTTATGAGGGAGAGGGGAGGTGGGTGGGAGAGGGAAGAACGTATTGGGGAAAAAAGTATTCCTGTTAAAACTTCCTATGTGGTAGGTACATACTATTTTACAATAATGAAGTTAATAAAAATATCCATTTAAAGAGTCAATTTGAAACCAATCAACATTAATGCAATAACACCTGCTCCCCCTATACTTTAGTCTAATTAATTAACTCATTTATTATTATTCTTTTTTTTTTTTTTTTTGTGTGTAAGGTTTGACAAACAGGGAGGGGAGGTAGGAGCCATGTCAAGTGGCAGACTATTGAGCTGAAAAGGCTGAAGTGATGCATTCAGAGCACCTTGTGCATGAATGTACCACACACACTGTGCTCTCTACTATCTGGCTAGAAGCTGTGCATGACTCTGCACTTGTATAGTCATGGAGGCACATTGCATGATCTCAAAGTGCAGGGTTCAAACAGAGAGTGGGAGGTTTCAAACAGAGATGGGGGAAAGGACAACCTCCACTTACTCACAAGTCCTCCTTTCAACAGTTCCCTCACAATCTAACCTAAACAAAGATAAGGAAACCACAGATGCGCACGATAAGATGCACTATGTCTAATTGTTGTTAGTTTGTATTCCTGAATACGCACATATACACAAACCAAAACACACATCTTACCTCCACTAGCACCAGTAGTGAAGGGAGAAGAATTTGTGCTGTCTGTCAACTCCTGAGGAACACAGACAGACATGAAGCCTGCAAAACAATATCAGGAGCCATTTATAAAAGTATGTATGACCAATCCACAAGATGAAGGCATTCATTTCCCCCCTTTAAATGGTATACCCAACTCCGTTTATGAAACTAAACAAGCCAGTAGTACTATAGAGGAAAGTGTGCTGCTGATTAACCCATGATGATTAATATTATCATTTTCAAATCTACACGTTTACGATTATTCTAATTACGCAATACTGCTTTAATTTTGTGCAACTTGCCCCCTTTCTAGGTGATTCCTTTAATAAAAACGTTTGTCAAAAAATATTATCAGATAATAACATTCCTTGCATTCATGGAATCTTCCAAGAATGATTGCTTAGTCCGGACACTTGCTCAGATGATAAACAAGTCCATACACTGCTAGTTATGACAACTATATGATGACTGTTAGTGATCCTTAACTGAGCTGATAACATCAATTGCATGCAGTGATAGGCCGAGTAGCTGGTTCTGTGTGCACGCTGGAGCTGTATCTGGAGCTGTACCATGTGCATCTACATGCACTGGAATGAGCTAATGTATGCAAGCACATGAAATTGGAAGTGCTGTGTGTGTGTGTGTGTGTGTGCATACATGCGTGTGTGTGTGTGTGCATACGTGCGTGTGTGAGTGTGTGTAAAGGGGCCTCTGTTACATATCCAATTTGACACCAGGTCAGTGGCTAAGAGTAAGTTGGGCAAGGGTTTCCCCATTTACTAACTCTAACCACTACTGCCTCCAATTTCACTAAAAGTAGTACTGTACATAATATTATTTCCCATTAAACCAATATGATGAAATGTAATGAGATATGTAATAACAGACACTCCTGCAAACATAATCAGCATGTCATAAATCATTCACCAGACTCTAAATTTACATTTTCGGCAGCCTCGTACAATTGCAACAATAACAGGTTGACGGTAATTACAAGCTTTTATTGTGCGAGCACACATTACCACCAAATTGTTTAGAGAAGAGCTGCATTTTGTGTATTTGCTTAATCAAGAGTTAAACTAGGAGAGGGTATTATAATGACTACATGAGAGGCATTAGCACAGTTGAGGACGACATAGCTCAACACTTGGTTGTTACTAGACAAAACAGTCTGCTTTTCCTTTTGAATATCAATAGCATTATCAAGCCACTCACTCACTAGCAAAAGCATGTAGTTTGTACAGTTTCAAGGCCAGCAAGATGACACTTACTGCAGCGATATATGGAATCGCAACTAGAATAACTCCCTCTGCGCAGTCTCAAAATTACTACATAACTCTCACTAATAATAATATAGTATGGCCTCTCCACATTGACTGGTCGAGCTACTTACCATATAGTAACACTTACCGCCAAACACGACCACATAAAGTATGCACGCAGATTTTACAGCCATGACTAAACTAAACTCGACGATTGATGGACGGTAGTTCGTAAATACTTACATAGTACGCTACAACCAACACCCTCTTGGAACCAAGCAATAAACCTTATTCTTATGCATAGGGGGATTGGTCAGCCCCCAAGGTCAAAGTACGAGAATGTTAACGTATCTATGACAACAAAACTTGAGATGACAGGAAGCATGTTGTTCGCAAAGGTCGACAATACAAACAATACAGGTACATGTAATAAGATCAACAATTCTGAACAACTAAAAATTAAGTTCTTTTGTATGCCATCTGGAGATCCCTGAACAAATTTTTGCCATGCAGTATGTGTCCTCCTATCTTGATGGCTTCTGTTAGCTTGCTATCCTCTTGAGACCACAGTAAGAGCTTAGAGTCAGGCAGGGACAGCTGCTGATTGAGATCTACAAAGTTTGGTCGGTTCATTACTTGAGGATGCCTGCAAGAACAGAAAGAAGTACATATTGGGCTTAAAGTTGACATAGTAGAAGCTAGTATACAAGCTAACCATGTGAAACTGACTGCAAAACTTTATAAAACAGTAATTATTTAAAGGACATTTCAGTTCATATAGGCAATAGATGACCTCAATTTACCAGCAAGACATCATTATGCCATAGATAGCCCTTGGACAGCCAGGAGGTGGATGAAGACGAATATTGGAATCTAGTAAATCAAGGACCTAAAATAATAGTTCATAATGAGTTTACTGGCTTGTCTTAATGTTCCAATAAAGTTACCTGTGTGTTGTTTGAGCCTTCAAAAGGTTTTTGTCCTAGACTCCAAATCTCATACATGACAACTCCATAACTCCATACATCACTGGCACTGGAATACTTTTTGAAATGGACTGCCTGTAATTTTATGGTGGTATAAAGTAATTAATAATAATAATAATCATCCAAGTTCTGACCCTTCATAAAAAACTAGATTGAAGATTTCTCACTTGAAGGGGTTGAAAGAAAAGCAAATTTAAATGTGAAAAAATCTCAAAAACCACTAATTATGGCTTCTCTCCAGAGGTGGGGGGGGGGGAGGGGGGGGGGGGTACCAATCAACACACTGAAAAGGTGTTCTGATGGCACTTAATTGGTGGTCTGTTGAGTAGGAGACTGCAGCAAAGCAAGCGGTACTACTCAACAGTATATGTAAATGTGAAATGTGAGGGTCTTGGAGCTTGGGTTGTCATAGCTCAGTGGCTAGAGCACTGGTGGGTAAAGCCAGGGGTCCTGGGTTCAATTCTCCAGCAACAACTGAGATTTTTTCACATTTTACCTTTGCTTTAAGTGAGAAAGATTCAATAATGATAATTTATCGTATATATTATATAATTTAAAAATAATACACAATAATAACAATAACTGAATCAAGTAGCTATAGATTGAATAGTAATTTCAGCATTATAGCCACAATAATATATTTTAACTTAAACCCAAATGTTTGTGACTCCCACTCCCACTCTATTTTATGTGGATAAAGAAATTAAGTGATTTTATCACAGAACTTTGAGGGTATGTAATGAAAAAAATTGAAGGAAATTGAGGAAAGTATACTCAAAGATACAATTATTGTAGCACAACCATTAGAACAAAAGTTACTTTCAAAAGATTCCACAGATATATAATACTGAACAAGAGAGAAGGCTGGATTGAGTGAGAGTGTTCAGAGAAATGAGTAGAAATTTTTACATTGATCAGCATTTAAT
>WLWD01004805.1_pt1 | contig 24326 bp, 15 predicted proteins | sample 6712731 | NCBI WGS metagenome assembly WLWD01 (sample SAMN12718690, study PRJNA576275) | sponge metagenome | isolation source: marine sponge | host: Mycale hentscheli | place: New Zealand: South Island, Marlborough, Capsize Point | collected 2014-11-01 | reverse complement strand
TCACGTGCTCCCTCGGAAGCATCTACTACTCTGTGAAGTAGTAACCCATCTTTCCATGTATAACCCATCTTTCCTATGTCTGCCAATTTCTTACAATGTTTTAGTGTATCATCATCAGCAATTTCAGCCTTCAGTTTAGTGACATCATCACTATCTACTAAACTAGGACCACCTAAACCCACATCTTCCTCTGCCAAGTCCGAAGTATCCATTGAAGAATCCAAACTCTCTACCTCAGCCAAGCCCGAAGAATCCACCTCATCAGCCTCATCACCTACTGCACTGTTATCACTACTAGGCACAAACTGTGCACCAAGGGAATGTCTACACGGATATCATCACATTCTGGGACTACCACATCTAAAGACACAGACCTAATACTATCCTGATGTGCTATGTTTCATAGGTCAGAAACACAGTCTTGTTTATGGGACATAGCTCTGGTGACCGCACAAACAGTTGCGTCACCTTCTATTGACACCCCTGAAGTGTCAACAGGAATCTCACCAATACCATCCTCTTTCTCACAAACGTCTAACAACAGCTTCTCTGCTGACTGTACACCCATCGGAACCGAATAAAGAACCTTGTCACAAAGCATACTTGCAGAGTTACACCAACAAGTCTTCATGCATTTTCCCCCCCCAAGAACACACATTTCCACTCTGGCTAGGTTAGTTGGTACAGGGAGACCAGTTGCACCTCGCACACACACACAGTCAGGCGACAATTGGAACTCATACACTAAACTCCCTGGGACAATAGTAATGTCAGCTCCCGTATCAACCACACACTCAGCATCTATATCGCTCACTTTCCCAGATATAGTGGGGACGTCAGAGTTAGTGGCAGCTCAGTTGCACTTGTTTGGCTTCTCACCAGGTCTTATGCCCAGGTTCTTTGTGGTTCTATCAGGAGCAATGCTCCTACTAGAGGAGCCATTACTGTTTGAAACATTCTCATTGCGCTTTGGGCAATCAGGGGACTTGTGACCTGGGGTATTGCAAGTGTTCACACTATCTTCCTATTATAGTCATCCAATGTGGTCTTACAGTCGTAGCTTTTATGACCACAACCTTGGCATCTAAAGCAACGCAAATAAAAACTTGGGTCTGTCATCCCTCCTCACATCAAGGCTGTTCTTTAGGTCTAATGTTAGCCGATTTTAAGGTTGTAGCAAGCTCATAAAGGTCAGAGTACGTCTTAATAGGGCGACTGTCAATGAGCTCTTGTTCTGCAATAGGCAAGCCAATTCTAAACAGTGCAACCATTAGGGACAGCACCACATCATTTACAGTTTTAGCACCTAGAATAAACCTATTAAAGATAAACCTATTAAAGACTCCAAACATTTACATCTCTCAACTCTGTTCAAAGACTTTGACTCCTCCCACTCCACTGGGGTCTAATACACCCAGTACCAGCAATCTTTTCAACTAGTCCAGCCATATTATTAACCATCCTGATCAACTGGGGTTGATGAACCAACACACCGCCCATAGCCCCACCCTCATGCCAACACCACTCTCAGTGGGCAAAGGGCAACTCTCCCTAAGTCTACTACTACCTTCAGTATATAACATCACTTAAAGCATCTCTCTCTTCCATAGTTCCCTCTCTTATACTATTCGGGGTACAGTCACGCTCTACAACTGCTTCCTCACTAATTCTGACTCCAGTCCAATAAAGTCAGACGAGGCAAAGTACGAGAAGTTGGTTACTTTCTTGCAGGCTCTTGGCAATCTCTCCCTCAACGACATCCATGAATAGCCGACAGAGAAAAGGAGAAAGACAAAAACGACACAACACAAGGCAGTTCTTTTGATGATGGAAAGTGTCGACAGGAACACCGCACCGGTCGTCGGGGTAGTTGACAAGCACTGCTGCCACCAATTGTAGGGCACGAACCAGATTATGCGTCCAGGTCTGAACCAGGTAGACTGCCACCAGAGTTCTAGGTGTAGTGAGAATCTCCACAGTTAAGTGATCTTAACTAGTTAAAGTTTAGTTCATTTCACGGCTGGTCTGGAGACCTTACAATAACTAGATGACTATAGAACTGAAACAAAAATGGCGATACATGTGTATATATAGGTGAGACGAGCGTGCTCGTGGCAGACATGTCAAAGTGTCCACGTATACAAAAATGACCTAACTATAATAATTCCAAAAATAAACAGTAAACAGTTCGCATGCGCGCACACACACACACAATGTCTTTATTGTCTCTTCTTTTCTTGGTTTTTCTCTTGTCCTCTCTTTGCTTCCTTCCTTTTTCCTCATGTCGGAGGGCTGACCCCACATGGAGAATGGTGATTTTAGCCGTTTTAGGGAAGAACGAAGTAAGGACAGATAGTTAGCTACCCGTGCAGCCGTTTTCGTTAGGGTTAGAGCTGTAGAAAGTGCTGGTGAAGCCTCAGGGAAGCCTGCATAATCAAGCAGTACTAAGTCCAGTAGGAATGGAAGTCTACCACCTACAGGTATTAGTAGGAAGGGGTGATGAAGCTGTAGTAGTAGAAAATGTGCTAGGAGCATGAGAGCAGCAAGCAAGAGAAGGTTTGATCCAGTTTATTGGAAGTTACTGTCATACTGTTCTTTGTTGAAACCACCGGTGTATACATTTGAATTTTGTTATTGTATACATTAAAATACTTTATTCACATAAAATATATTTATATGATTGGAAAAGAAAAGAGAATATATTGTTTTTTATGAAAATTGTTTAAAAAAATTCAAACGAAGGAAAAACCACATGTAAAACCTTGGTACTTAGTTGCTAGGAAACCAAAACCACATTATGATGTTCATTAGGTTCAGAGCTTTCTGTTGACTTATAGTTGTATGGGAGTTCATGAAAATAATATCAAGATATATTACAATTAGTGATGCTAATTTATCAGTTCAAAATTCCTGGAAAATAAATAAACGGTGAAAGGGTTGACAAGAGTGAGTTGTAGGCTCGCTCGCCATTTGTGCACAAGCACATCACTAGTTTAAATCTATATAGTAGACTCAGTTATCCAAAACATATTGGGACCAAGATGTGTTCGGATATCTGAAATGTTCAGATAATAGAAAGTGCGTTATAAAAAGCACTAACGAAGGGGCGTGGTCAAACAATTTTTCATGTCTGCATGTGCTACTATTAGATTTTTGATGTTCAGATTACTGAGGTGTTTGAATAACTTACGTTCATAAGACTGGCATCACTGTATGTGTTGAAGTTAAGAGGATTAATTGAATGTTTTGCATACGATGGTTAGAACATTTCGACTCTGAGACCTTCTTGGGCTAGAGGTTTCAATATATTAGAAACTTTCCTCACGGTATTACTGTTAGCTGGTATTGTCCTCCATTTGCAGCCAGACTTGATGGCCTCTCAAGAGAACCTGATGAAGAAGATACGAATTTTGGCATTAATGGAGGTAAGTAGGTGTAGCTTGAAATAGTGAGGTTTAGTGGAACCAACGTATACTAAACATTTCTTATTCCAAAGTAGTAATGTATTTGTAAGTAGTGTAGTCTTGGTGTATTAATTGTGAATTAAAGTAATTGGCAGTGATAATTGTGTTGTAGTATTTTCTGTTGGGTGAGAGCCACTCTTTCAGTGGGTGTGACATGCAGAGAGAGAGAGAGAGAGAACTCTTCATTATCATTACATATCACCACTTTGATTGGACTTGTGTGTGTGTGTGTTTGTGTGTGTGTGTGTGTGTGTAGCTGGTATTCAACAGACAGGCTCATGACAGAATCATTGCATTTTCTACTATTAGTGAAGCTACCCAGATTCCCCTCAGTGAGGTAAGTTATTTTGCAACAACTCTTTTCTGATGACTTGAAGTCTATTAGTCCCCCGGTGTGCGTGCATGAGAGGGTTATAGTACACATGTGTCTATCATTCTGTCATTCAACTTTGAAGATGGGGTTTTCCAGAGCATTGAAGTGGCTTCAGATATTGTACTGGATAATGTAAATCCCTTTCATGAGCCAGAATTGTTTTGTTGCAACTTAGTTTTCCAGATACAGCTAGTTCAGTATTGAGTGTAAGATTGCAATGGGTAACGCCCCCTTGTCATCCTGTGGTTATCTTGTGAGTAAATCAATTCTTAATAATAGGACATTTTTCTCTTTTTAACAGCATAACTTAACCCGACGTTTCGACTTCTTGCCAAAGTCCTCTTCAGGGGTCATCGAAACGTCAGGTTAAGTTATAATTAAAAATATTGGCTGTTAAAGAGAGAAAAACGAGCGAGACACTTCCGGGGGTAACACAATTGAAAATCGGGGATGTTTGTTTGTTTGTATATATGTTTGGACATACGTATGCTATTTTGTACTTTGACCCTCTCGTACTTTCAAGTTAGCTCAGTGTTCGACCCCGTCCCAAACGTCACTAAACAGTATCCTCTGGTTTATTGATCATTACCCATATCTTAAACTCAAAAACTTACTGGAATTCCATCTATTCGAGTTAGTGGCAGTGGTAAGTTGATAGCTATTAGTCATAAGCCCTATGCAGCAACAGTATTTACTTGAAAATTCATTGCCCACTAGACTTCAAGGTAAGTCTAGAGTAAGTATGTTCAGTTATGTATCGTGCGTTACAACTATTACACAAAGAAAAAGTTTAAAGAACGTGACTTGTTGTTGTTTTTTTGTTGCTTTTTTTTCTTTTCTTTTTTCCAAACAGTTGCGGGGAGTGGCTACTATGGCGTTGAATGCCTTTACCGTATAATACGTAATTTAAAAACTCGACTTTTTTTAGTAGCTTGAATGTTAGAAGTGAAAACCAATCGTTTAACAATGATGTAGTTTTAGGCTCACTCGCCATTTGTGCTCAAGCACACCACTAGTTAGAATTATTTCAGCCGAGAATGACTGAATCATTGAAATAAATTCTTGCCGTTCACCGTTGTTGTGTGCAGACCACATTTTGCTGAAAGTTTACTGCATGCTGAAGATGGTGTTTATTATTTCCTTGCATGTTTAGCTTCTCACATGGAGACAACATTTACATCTATCGGTTTATTGCACACTATTATTTTTCTATTGAGAATTTGGCAACTCCATAGAAATTGTTGCTGTCTGAGAAATGATTTTGTAATAGCTAGCTAGTATATATTAGCACTGAGGGGTTGGTAGGTAAGGTACTGAAGTTTAGATTACATTATTTCCTTTCTCCTAGATTTATAAATGTACACTTCTTGTTTTATATTGGTGTGTAAGTAATGCTATATATATACAGTTGTTTTGGAACATTTTTAGGTGGAACATTTAACAATGAAGACTTTAGCAACTGGACTAGTAAAAGGTAGGTAAAATTTTATTTATTTTCTAGAATGCATTATCACCTTTACAAAGCAGTTAATTGTATGACAATCCCTGTTGTGTAAAATGTATATAAACCAGCAACCATAAGTCACACCTTACCATCTCCTGTTATTTTAATCCTGTATTATTTTCCTCATAAGCGTGACTTTGTCAATAAATCCTTCAACGGAATAGCTACAGTAGCTCCGAGCTTTGTATGGCATTGACATGCTTTTGAAGGAGCACAACAGAATATTTTTTTAAACATTTTTTAATGGTAATTTAATGAACCATTGGTTGGTATGTATGTTGGTCCCTATTAGTTGCTGGGTACCACAAAGCTGTGGTGATACTTGCTAGACTCTCTATCATAATAAAATCAAAGTTGGTGTCACATAGCAACACCAAAATCCTTGTGCATGAAAGTAATGGATCCAGAATCTATTCTTGTGTACTGCTCAGGAATGGATGATCAGCTATTGTTCAAACTTTTCCAAGGCTTAGGGCCACAAGTCAACCCTATAACGATGAGATGTTTTTTATGTACGGAATTTTAAGAAATTTTAAGAAATAAGAAATAAAATAACACTGTGTGTGTGTGTGTGTGTGTGCGTGTGCGTGCGTGCGTGTTGGGGGAGGGAGGGGGGAGAGAGGCTTAACACACCCTTGCAGCCATGGCCTATTCCTCGGTTTTTTCACGGCCAAAGAGTGTGACGGAACCTTAATCATAGAATGTGACATGACATCTTGAAGTTTCCGTCCTTAGTTGTACCTGCAATATTTCTTTTTCGGTTTTATCTTCAGAAATTCTACATATCTCGATAATCTCAAGAAAATACCAATTCTATCAAAGTACCTAAGTTGATTCAACTCCATTGTTCCAGGCACCCCACCTACATCCTTCTCTTTGTAAGAAACTTCTATGATGTTCAATCTTTCACAGGCTGAAACCAAGTGGGACACTGCACTTATATACTGGCTGACTTGTAGTGGAAATGTGACCAATTGGCTGATCAGTAAAGGATTGTCTATGTAGACTAGACTGTAGATCAGAGAGGAGTAAGACTGAGCAATCTCTTTCTTCCTGATCGCAGAGTTAGATGAATGTCGGGTAGGCAGTTGGGTGAGAAAATTCAATTGCCTATAAATATGCCTGTCCAGGCAAGTGGTGCAGGGTGCTCAAAACTTCGTGAGAAAGAAAAAACGCTGAGAAGCTAGACTGCAACACCCAAATCAAGAAGTCTTTTGCCCATGCAAGCGGTTATAAATCCACCATAGAATTTAACATGACTGCTTACCACACACTGATACACACACACTTGCTACACACATACTTGCTAAACAATACTTGCTACACACACACTTGCATACACACACTTGCTACAAACACCTACTTGCTACCACAACACACTGAACCACTTACTTGGCTACCAAAAATACTTGATACACACACAATGCTACACACACACTTCTACACACATACTTGATAAACACAAACTTGCTAAACACACACTTGCTACACACACATTGCTACACCACACTGACACACATACTTGCTACAACATACTTTGACTCCACCCACACTTGCTACACACACACTTGCTACCACACATACTTGTACAACACATACTTGACTACACAATACTTGCTACACACACACTTGCTACAACACACACTTGCTACACACACACTGCTACACCACACCACTTGTACACACACACTTGCTACACAACACTGCTACACAACACACTGCACACACACACGTGCTACAACCAATTGCTACACACACCAATTGCTACACACACACTTGCTTACACACCCACGTGCTACAACACCATTGCACACACACACTGCTACCACACACACTTGCTACACACACACTTGCTACACACACACTTGCTACACACACACTTGCTACACACACACTTGCTACACACACACTTGCTACACACACACTTGCTACACACACACTTGCTACACACATACTTGCTACACACATACTTGCTACACACATACTTGCTACACACACACTTGCTACACACACACTTGCTACACACACACACTTGCTACACACATACTTGCTACACACATACTTGCTACACACATACTTGCTACACACATACTTGCTACACACACACTTGCTACACACATACTTGCTACACACATACTTGCTACACACATACTTGCTACCTTTCTGCAGTCATTTAGCACGTGTGTAATACATGTGCTACAAAGTTATCCGCGGTGGGATTAACCTCTCAATCAGGTCCGGGGGTTCTAGGCCTGTCAAAGCAACACAAACGCCTGGTACAACTTCAACAGTTTTCAAAGAAGCAGGAGACAAGCTCACCACAACCTCATCAGAGCCTGTAGTGTGTGTGTGATACAAAGCCTCGAACTTACAATATGCCCACATCACTCTGGTATATGGGGCTATTTGCATGTTTGCAGGAATATTTGTACACTCTTAGCTCAAATTCAGAAGCTTAAAGCTTATCTTGTGCAATGCATTAATTATAATTTTGAGCTCAGTGATACATTTGGATGGGTGTGTGTGACTAATGAATATAATTATAGCTAGTATGGTAGGCAAAGGGTCAACAAGACCACAAATTTTAAAACCAATGTAGGAACAGTACACAATGAAGCACCAAAGGTGTGGACCCTTAGCGCTATTAAACACTACCTAGTTATTGCAATATAGTTTGCTTTATGCTCAGGGAAGTTAAAGGAGTTGAAAGAAGTGTGACGTTTCGCGTTGAAAATGTATACCGGTGAGTGTTTCTGGCTAGTTTAGCTTCTTAGACAGCGTTTCCATGTACCATTTTCATTGTTAGAGCTATATTGATGTCTCATTAAATAGCTAACAGATTGCTTGTTCTTTTGAAAGATTACACTGCTGGCTGCAGAAATAGTTTGCTCACGCGATTATGACGTGATGCTAGGAGGCGTTACCCGTAAAAGCTGGTACCTACGCGGAGCTGAAAGCTTCAAGTTTTCTCAACAATTAGCCCGAAATTCATAAAAGTAGCACAATAAAATGTCCTAAATCTTCGTCCTGAGTTACCTAAATCAACGGTTAATTGTCAGTATTCTCCCAAATCAGGGCATGACAGACAAACAGACAGAATGTGACTACTATAACCCTCTCGCGCATGCGCGTTGATGCTTTCGTTTTGTATGGATGTTGCAAGCAAGAAAATGAACTTTACCACAAAATGCTACATATGTGCAAATGACAGTATACATGCGTTGTCTGGTTGGTATGCTACTCATATACATGCCTCTCTCTCTCTCACGAGGAGTTACACATTAGTGCATGTAATCTGCATTAGTGTGGCATGTACCAGTTTTATTGTAAATGGCTTATCAGTGAACAAGCAATGCTCATTAGTCACTCGTCTGCCTTGCATAACTTTCTTTTGGTATTGGTAGTAATATTGTATTGTTATCATCATTGAATGTAGCACAAAATATCACACGTAAAGATTGAAGAATTATAGTTGCTGTTGATACAATCTAACCCAGTATTAAATTATAGTTGCGAGTAGAGGATATATTATATAGTGTAGTAATAATTTCTATATTGTAGGTTAGCCACATACTGATGTCTCATGCAGTGCTATAGGATATAGTGCTGTAGATTTATTCAAACTTGGGAGGCAATGATGTTATATTAGATCTTCATAGATACTCAGTAATATAGTATTGTAGGACTGGAAATTAATGTACTAAAACATACTTGTAATTTAAGTTTGTTTGTGTAGGCACTATAGATGAGGTGAATCAGGAGGTGACACTTCCATGGGTGCAGCCTCGTGTATTGGATCTAGCCCAGGTATGTATGTTCTAAGAAGTAGTCTGAGGTTTGTGTAAGTAATTTAGGCTGTTTAACTGAGTGCTTTAGGACATTATCTGACCAGCTAAGCAGCTTGTGATATACTGGGAATAATGACACTAACAGCAGTGTATGTTTAGTGAGAGACAAGAGAGTTCTATTACTCTACTCCTCTCTCTCATGTTAAAGGCACCACTTCCTAGCTTTATAACACACATGTATATAAAAAAAAATTCAATTAACTTTTTTTTCCCCCTCCTCCTCGTTGGGATCTCCCCTTTTTTTTTCTCTTCTATGTCTAATCATGACTGCATTTGGTCATCTTTCTAAAATATTTCCCAACAATGCCCCATAGTTTACAGTATTGCTAATCCCAATGGTCCTCTCTCTATGAGCTTCAGTTTATAAACTTGGAACCAATGGTTGAATAGGAACACCATGGGGCAGTGTGCTCGTAGAGAGTAAACTATAGATCATTGGGCATTCCCACATGAATACTTCATTGATGTATATCATTGAAAGAGTTCTGATGTTCTTTTTAATATATAATGTCCTGGTTCCATTGTTGCTGTACTATTTCAATCACATGATGAAGACTCTGTGGATATTGCTTGTCTGCCATGTTATAAACTCAAGTAAAGCTAACTCTCACAAGTTCCATCCACATCATCTTGAAGACTCCGCCATCTTGATGCAGGATTGTGGAAGTAATGGATCAGCTCAGTGTTCAGTGTGGTCTAGCTGTGTCAATGGATCGTGTTTGTGCCCACAAGCTATGACTGAGCAGCTCAACTGTGGTGGTGGCTATGTCTCCCGTAAGGTCATGTGTGGTTGCGTTACTGTGAATGAAACTGAGGCAGTGATGACGGTGGGACAATGTCCTTATGGGTGTGGCTATTTGAACACTGCAGAAGACAAGTATTCCAATGGCCTGGATCTGTGCAAGCATTTCAACAGACGTGGAAGTTTGTGCAGCTCTTGTAGTGCAGGTTATTATCCTCGTCTTCATTCTTATGACCTGCACTGTGTTGCTTGCACTGGAGAAATAGTCCCCTTTTTATGGAAGTACTTTGTTTTTGTACTTCTTCCACTTTCAATCTTTTACTTTGTAATTGTCTACCTCAATTTGAACATCCTGACGTCTTCATTCCACGGTTACATCATGTTCTGTCAGGTTTTGTGTTCACCTATGTTTTCACGAGTGTATCTCATGAAGATAGAAGACTCATCAAGATTTGTTAGAATGTGTATGAAGTTTGTCTTGTCTGCTTGTGGAATCTGGAGTCTTGATTTCTTTTATTTCTACGATCATAAACTCTGCCTTCGTACAAACACATTAGTTGCATTGGCTCTCAATTATATTGTAGGTGTGTACCCGCTATTGCTTATGCTGGCAACATTAGGTCTGACCATGCTTTATGACGAGAATTTCAAGCTGCTAGTTCTAGCGTGGAAGCCATTTAAATGTTTCTTTCATTTATTCAAGGATAATTGGGACATCAAGACTTCAATTGTAGATACCTTTGTTAGTTTTCTGATCATGTGTAATGTTAAGTTCCTAGGAGTTTGTTTTGACCTGCTAGTACCAGTGAGAGTATACCAATACAGTCCACCTGGCAATGTCTCTTCTTCCTGGAGGCTCTACTACGATGCTGAGGTCTTGTATTTTGGAAGAGATCATCTTCCATATGCCATACTTGCTTTGGGTGTATTCTTTATCTTCACTGTAATTCCAGTGCTGATTTTCATTTGTTATGCTTTTGGATTTTATCAAAGACTTTTGCAGATGTTTCCACGTCGCTGGCAAGTCTTTCTCCACACATTCATGGATGCCTTTCAAGGATGTTACAAGAATGGATCAGAATTTGCTACGAGAGATTGCCGATGGTTTTCTGTCGTTCCTTTTCTTGTCCATTTTTCGTCGTGCTTATCGTATGCAGCTGCTTTAAGTACTGCTATTTTCCCTCTTCTGTCCATCATTTTTGTAGTTGCTGGTATAGTTACTATTCAGGTGAATCCTTTCAAACAGAACCAGGAGAGATTGTTGGTATTGTTTGTGGTTTTTTCTCTGCTTGGAGGTTTGGTATACAACAACTTATCAAGTGTAGAAGTTAGTCTCGGTCAAACTCAGAATGTTGGTACTGTTTTGCAGTATTTGACAATTTTTTTGGCCTTATCTTGTCTAACTGTTTATTTAGTATATCGTACTATTTTTGGTTGCAAGAAAATGTTTTGGTCTAAATAATATTTTTAAATGTATATTCTAATTCTGACACTCAGTAAGTCAAATTATGTTGTAGTGTTTGTATTGCATAGCAATCTCTATTGCAATGGCGTACTCGTAGCCAAGGGGAGGTTCAGGGGGTTCAGTTGAGCTCACCTTTTGAGTGATCAGAAGTAAATAATTTAGCCACACCCACATATAGCTTAGAATATCATCAGCTGTTCGATTGTGACTGAACTTGTGATGGAATTCTGTGCTATTTTCCTGGATGTACTTGTTGTACGCGCAGAGGGTCTGGGGACATGACCATACCAAATTTGTTCTGGAGGAATGTGGAAGTGGTGAGTGCTCCACCTCCTTTATACTTGAATTTCTACCGGAAATTAGCCATGATTGCTAAACCTAGCATTGAAAGGGGTGGCTGGCACGTACAGGAATTTCTATGGCTATGTCCCCAGACCCATGTCCCCAGACCCATTTCCAGCGTAGCGGTTTGGTAAAGAGTCTGGCATGAAAATGATACATGGAAAAATCACTAGTATACATTTTCAACGCAAAACTTCACTTCTTTCAACTCCTTTAACTTCCCTGAGCATAAAGCAAACTACACTATGGGCTACAAGAAATTATTTGCTCACGTGATGATGACGTGACGCTAGGGGGCGTTACCCACAAAAGCTGGTACCTATGCGGAGCTGAAAGCTTCGCGTTTTCTCTACAATTAGTCCGAAATTAAAAAAAAGTAGCACAATGAATGGTCCTATATTTTCGTTCTGAGCAAGTTCGTAACTAAATCAACGGTTAATTGCCAGTTATCTTCAAAATTAGAGCATGACAGACAGACAGGACGACTACTATAACCCTCTGCGCATGTGCGCTGAGGGTTAAAAATTATGGAAAGTAACTTGTCTTAAATTATGAAAAAACAAAAAAAAACGACAAAAACAAAACAAAACAAAACAAAAAAAAGACAAACAACGACAAACAAACAAACAAACAAACAAACAACAAAAAACAACAACAAAAAAACAAGCAAAATATGGCAAACTGAAAACCATTACAACAAATGAACTTCATTGTCCACCCAAATGGAGAGAAAATGAAATCTTTCAGACTACATTTTTAACCACATTTTGTTATGTAATGGGTTATTATTTTTGGGATGGGCGGCAAAATGGCTAAGGTGACGCTTCTTTACTTGTAGAGGCTTGACGACAGCAAACAGGCTCATGTTTGACTAGTTCTAAAACTACTTTTGAAGCACTATAATGCTACTTTGCTTCTCCTGAACCCCCCCCCCCCCCCCCCCCCCCATATCATATAAAAAAAAATTGAATATGATGTGAGGGAGCTATAATAGAAAAACAAACTATTTGGCATTGTTTTATTAATATCTGAAATAAATTGGACACTATTTGATGACTCAGAGAGAGCAATAGGGTTATAGACTACAGTGCTTCCAGCTTAAAGAGTGGATTTTTTAGCTTTTTGGTTAAGATTGCTAATTCTGCTATAATTTCTCAAGTATGTGTAATAGAAAGCTAAAAATTAGTATTATTATACATTAATGTCATATTAACATACAGACAAAACAATTTTGTGGGTTTGTGGTTATTGTTGTGGTTATAGGTGATGGAACTGGGAGCTTCAAGACAGTGAATTTAGAAGTGTTTAAGCTGAAAAAAGAGAAATTATTTGTCCTTATCTCTATAACTTGGTATACTGATACTTTAATACCTGAAGTTTCATATGAGCCTAATTTTGTGGGCACACGAAATTTGAATCTCGAAATATTTAAAATTTTAAGAAAAAAAGTGTTTAAGCCAGGATTTTTGAATTTATTGAGTTATATCTCTAAAAATTTGACACATGATGTAAAATTGCCTTAAAATTATTATGTATAACTTTGGTAGCTATACCTTGAAAATTAAGTGAGTTGTGGCTGTTTTTCACCAAAAAAAAATATGCACGGTAAGGGTCATCAAATGATGACGTTTACAGCGGATTGTGGGCCTATAGTACACGTAAACGCGACGTCACAAAACAGCGCATGCGTATTTGTGCAAGGGCGCCAGTTTACCGCTAATTGTTGCACGGGTATGGCTGATTTAGCTACGGTTGAATCTCAGGCCCTAGCAGATATCAAGTTTTACGGCGTTACTGCCTATCGCGGCCAGCGTTTTAGCTTCCGTCTGGAGCTGCACAACCCGTAGGACTCCAACTGCATCGCCCTGATGTTGTCAGAATACCGAATGCTGGGAGCCTTGGAAGTATTAAACTCCTTCAGCTTTTCTTCAGCTCTTGAAAAAGATGACCTCTTGGATAGGCTTGGCTCCAAGTTAGTAATATACCAGCCAACAATTCTGTGACTGATTTCGACTTCGTTTACTGCTGCTAGTAGAACGATGAGAATCCATACAGCCGATCGCAGTTAGGGAAAGTCCCGTCTTACCGCTCAGGGAAATAACCGTTCGACCTTAGCTCGTTAACTAGTTACGTTTAATGACGAACTACCGCAAAATCTTGACGTCAAAAAAAATGGCGTAAAATGTATTAGAGTGAATGAGAAAAGTTCTGTTCTCCGTTTTCCATTCTCTAAACAGGCAGTTTTACTATTGTAAACATTATTGGGATGATGAAGAAAAGGTATGCGTATGTTAAATGAATGTAGTGAGGGTCTATACAGTAGTTTAAAAAAATCCACTCTTTAAGTTGGAAGCACTGTACATAATAGTTAGAATGGGGTACTTTGAAATCTGCAGGATTTAGAAACTGGAAGGCTCCTGGGTCTGTATGGTCCTGAGGATTTCTAAATCCCGCAGATTTCTATGGTACCCCCACTCTAACTTTTTTAGAACAAGAGGATATGCTAAAACTATACTACAGTGATGGAACAGAAGCAACTAACGAATATACCCAATATTGTGACCGTTCATCTTGCTTGGGTGAACCTTTGTGTTCAGCGTGGGGAATTTGTAAGGAAGAGGTGAACTAGAAGTAACAACAATGTAAAAGGAATATAGTGATGACTGATTTAGATCCTGATTATGATAAGATTTTCCTTCAGTGTAGCTTACACGAAGAATTCTCTAGTAATCAAGTCTTTAACGATTCCCCTAACCAACTGATGTGCACCACCATAATCACAGAGGGAAGTCGAAGAAACCAGAAAAACATCTATGCCTAAAAAGACCAGGGAAGATATGAAGTGTTGCCACAGAATTTGGCAAGATTGGACATAATACAGAGGAATTACTACTGAATTGACAATTCTGGTAGCTAATCTCACCATTCTATTTCCAACTTTCGCCAAATAGCTAATAATCATTTCATTCTAGTTATGTTAAAACCAAAAAAAATTAGTATTGAAATGTAGTACACTAGTTATAACTACCATGTTTGTTGAGTATTTCTATCTAGATTACTCTTGTTGTTGTAGGTTGGTAGTCTTCATACTAGGATGGAGTCTTGGTGTAAGGTGATCCAGTCAACTATCAACTTGGTGAAAGATGAGGTTCCAGAGGTTGTAGTTTCCTGATTGGTTGTCCACTACTGACTGGATTTACTCATTCTCCATTCTCATTAGGGATTGCTATTTCCAATATCATACGGATGATGATGTTGTTTTTTTGTTTTTTTTGTTTGTTAATTTAGTGTAACCTTGTGGTGTAACTCATTTATGTTCGTATAATATCATATTGATCATCCACGTTTAATTACAATGTAATTAGTGGGTAAATTTAGTTGACTTATAGCTTTTTGTTTTGTTTGAAAATAAGTCTTGCAGTTTAGAAGGAACCATAGGGGTTGTATGGTGGTGGCACTAGATTGAGGTTATTGTTTAGACATGAATTAGTGTGTATTAAACAAATGGTGGTCGCTGTAGCTACTGGTTTAATCTCATTTCTAACCTTGTTTGCCTGGAAAGGTAGAATTTCCAGCTGACCAAGAGAGCTCTTGCTCTAACATCTATCATCCTCACTAGTTGAGTCCTACTCTCAAGGGCTTCCCAGCTCAACCTGACGAAATGTATGTTGGAAAGATGGTAAAGACATTTGTACACGGACAATATATATAACTCTGAATAAAACATGTTGCTCCTACCTCCTTGCCTAGAAGTGCTATATAGTAAGTTATGGTTGGATATTGACCACTCCTACTAAGATAAGATTGGTGTTGACATTAGTAGCATCAAGTCCATCATTGTAGATACAGCTTACCGATGTGATTGGTATTGTAAGAAATTCTATCAATTTATCTCCTCTCCCAGTGTGAGGTTAGTGCAGAGTTGTAAGAATGGGCAGTTTGCAAAAGCTGTGGTTCGCTGAGCAGTCAGACCACACACGTAGTCAGAACCTCATGGAATCAAGATTTAATTTTTGCCATGTAATTGGCGCATTAACGTGGCTTCCAAATGATGCATTTCGTATTATTTTTATATCTTAATGGTGATACAAGATTATATATCCAAATTTGGCACTACAATGCACTTTATAAAGGCCTTAACTTCCTGCCAAAGCTGCAGATAAGAAGCTACCATAAGCATATTAATTAAGTTGTAAAGTTTATGGACAATCCAGTTTTGTGGGAGTGATCAGCCAAAAAACTCACCTAATTTGTACTTAGTAAATATTATTGCACAAAATTAGTGAAACAGATTTTGTGTCCCACACATAGAAATGACCAACAAACACAAAATGATCAATTGTGTGATCTTTGATTTTACTCATCAGGTACTGACATTTATAACATAGGTCTTTCTATCTTACCCAAACTTCCTGGTAAAGGAATATTAACCCAACAGAATGTGCTGAAGTCTGTGCTAATCTTTTATCTTCATCTAAATAAGCTAGCAAGCTCTAGAAGTGGATCTTGATGTGGCATCCTTGCCAAAGAGTGAATTACCTGCAATCTTTCAGATGCTGTTTATCTGCTCTGCGTGTGACTATGTGTCACACTTTGCTGGGCTGGGTAAAGCAAAAAAAATTTCAGCATGCCAAATACATTAGTGGCCAACAGATGTGGCTTTTTATCTTTTCAAAGACTGGTAGCTAGGTATACTTTATTTCAAAAAGCATAATTATAGTGCTATGGCCACTCGCTGATGTAAAAAAAATCCAACAGCTATTCAATTCCTACAGGAAGTCCGCTCATCCACACCTGGACTGGTACAATGGATAGTAAGTATGAGAGGATTACAGAAATAGAATGCCTTCACTCACTGCATTGTGGCGTCATTTGTTGTTGGGTAGCCCAGATGTGGGCCAATTCATCTGAGGTGGATCTATGCGAGTCACTCCTTCACCTAAAACTAGTGGCTGGAAAACTAACGTAAGAGTTTGACTGGGAATGTCCCACAGTACAACAGAAAGTTCAAGAAACCATTGATTTTTCTTGTCAAAGGTTGTTCCTGTAAGAAAGGTTGTGTATCAGTCAGATGTGGATGCGTTGGAAGGGGAAAGAAATGTGGATAGGCATAGATAAATATTGCTGGAATTTTTTTGGGAAATATAGGCACATGGAAGCAATGAGAAATATGCTAGAAATATAGGCAACTTTTTTTTAGAATTAGCAGATTACTTAATGTGGAATTAATGTGTGAAAATCTATTAATGCATGATGTAATTATACAAGCAGCAGCTGGATCAGTTACTGATCCAGCTGCTGCTTGTATAATTGCATCATGCATTAATAGATTTTCACACATTCAGTTCACACAACATGGCTTCATGTTCTGAACCTGCTAGTGGTTGTTCTGATTCTGAGCTTACTGATTTGCCTAACTCTCGAAGGGAGAGCCCAAGGTCACTGTTTATGCTACAATATAACAGTCGCTAAAAACTTTCTTTTTTGTAATTCACAATGTATCACATGAATTTTGGCCAAGCAATAAATGAGAAATATAGGCACATTTTGAAAGAATTATAGGGCAAGTTTGGGAGCATTGGAGAAAGAATTTTAGGCAGAAAAAAAAGCAATATTTATCTATGCCTAAATGTGGACCTGGATGCCAGTGCCTGAACTGTCTGAACACAACTATTACTCCTTAGAAGAACCCGATTCCTCCTCTGAAGAGTCAGAATCCACCAGTGAGAGTGATGACGACATTGAAACAGAAATTATACCAGATAATTATACTTGATGAACTAAAAGATTTTTCAATTGAATTCTAAGCCAACACTACATTTCTTTTGGGCATTTCAGTTTTGTACCAGATAGGTCACTAAAATAGTTGTCATCAATTTTAAATAATTACTATTGAGGTTAGGTATTGAAACAACTGTCCCACACTTACTTGATGTCCAACTCACTCGGCCGTCTAGTACCGCTGAAGTAGCAGATTGGCCGATATATTATTATAGCCCGTTACCCGAGCGACCGCGCTTGTCGTTAAGAACTATAAATCTGATACAGTCTGGTATGCTCGTAAGAAAATTTATTAGGTACTGAACAGAGCCTGATAACTGTTGCCACATAGAAAATGCATTAAAGTAAACAGGATGTGGCTTAGGGCAATATTTTTCCATATCACCTGTGTTCATAGTTATTACGTTGGGTTATTACGTCCCCCTAGGTTATAGAATTGTTCACCATGTTTTAGCTGTAAAATCATTTGTAATTGCTTATAATTAATAAAATTGATGTGATTATGACAACTAATATATCTATTATATCTAGCTACAATATTATATGAAGTGTTAGTTTGTTGCTGTTGTTTGTGTGTTTGTGTGTCAGTTCATTGTGAGTGTGTAGCTGTGTTAGGGGTGGATAATGCAAAATCGGTTATATGTATATATGTATGTGGGATGGTACGTATGCCCTTTAAACGCGCGCGCGGGAAATTTTTTTCTCCAAAAAACACGGCTTTTTAGGCTTGTCCCCAGTTTATTCTGAAACTGCAGCATTAAGCCTTACTTTATACTTAAGCTCCAAAGTGTGAGAAAAATCCTGCGAAAATGCTTGCTTTTCAAGAAACAAAAAGTTGATTCGACCGGTTACTATGGCATTGAAGACCCTTTTCCAGACTTCATTTCAAAACTTCGCCGTTTTATGGGGAGATACGGAGTGCCGGTTGTTGGTTGTCAAGAGCCGTTGGTAGTCAGAATACCGTAGTATTAATGCTATGGAAGCTACTACTTCTCGAGGGAAGCTGAGATAAGTACGCCATTCCATATTTGTTAGCTAAATATGCAAAATTAACTCTGGCCTTTCTTTTTTGTAGCTAAGAGCTAGTCAACAGTGACTGGTAAATTCAAATAGTCAGATTGGCTCAAATTTGGTACTACAAAAGTTACCACTACTCAAGAAAATGAGGTAAGAAAGTAATTTTGTATTTGTGTGCTAAAATTGATTGTCTTTTGTTTTTGTAGGTGAGAGCTTGTTGTCAAGAATTCAAGGTAATTCAGATGGTCAAAGTAACTTTTATTAGCTTACTTCATGCAAACACTATAATAGCAGTTATGACATTAGATTTCAGCAAAAAAATACAAAATCACTCTCTTACCTGGTTAATGGTAACTTTTGTAGTATCAAACATCAACCATTCTGATAATCTCAATCACCAGTGACTCTTGAACAAGCTCTCAGCTACGATAAAAAATAAACCAGTGTTATTATTTGTAATTTTAGCCAACAAATATGTACAGAAGTTATCAATACTCAAGAATGATGTAAGTAGTAATTCCATATTTGTTGGCTAAAATTACAAATAATAACACTGGTTTATTTTTTATCGTAGCTGAGAACTTGTTCAAGAGTTACTGGTGATTGAGATTATCAGAATGGTTGATGTTTGATACTACAAAAGTTGGTAAGAGAGTGATTTTGTATTTGTTTGCTGAAATCAAATGTCATAACTGCTATTATAGTGTTTGCACGAAGTAAGCTAAAACATAGTAACAAAATATGTTTCCTAACCATCAGGCTCGCTCGCCATTTGTGCTCAAGCACACCACTAGTTTATTTGTATATATGTATGGACGTACGTAAGGCATTTTTGTACTTTGACCCTCGTGTTTTTGTGTTAGTTCGGTTGTCGACCCCGTCCCAAATTGCACTAAACATAATCCTCTGGTTTATCGATCAGTACCCGTATCACCCTAGAAATTGAATTGTTTACCGTTTTGAATTCTTTTGCCGGTGCAGTTAAAACTTGACAACTTAAGGGACTTCCATTTCTATTCGAGTTAGTGGCGGTGGTAAGTCAATGCTCTCTTTGTCATGGTTATAAGCCGTGCGCACAGTATTTACCTGAAAATACATTGTCCACTAGACTACTGCGAAGGTAAGTCTGTGTAGGTGCATGTCCAGCTGTGTCAAAGCATTGTGTGTTACAACCACTACTTAGCTAAAGAATAAGAATATCACAAAGAAAACTTTTAAATAACGTGTATTGTTTTGTTGTTGTTTTTTTTTTCCTTCAATTCAAGCAGTTGCAGAGAGTTGTTACTATGGCACTGAAATCCCTTTACCCTGTATGCTAAATTTAAAAACTGGACCTTATTTTCAGTAGCTTCAGTGTTAGAAGTCAATAAAAATAGTATAGTCTTTAGGCTCGCTCGCCATTTGTGCTCAAGCACACCACTAGTTGGCGAGCGAGCGAGACACTTACAGGGGTAACACAATCGAAAATCGGGGATGTTTGTATATATGTATGGACGTACGTATGTCATTTTGTACTTTGACCCTCGCGTTTTTGTGTTAGTTATTTGGTCGACCCCGTCCCAAACTGCACTAAACAGAATCTGCTAAATTTAAAAACTGGACCTTATTTTCAGTAGCTTCAGTGTTAGAAGTCAAAATCATTCATATAAAAATAGTATAGTCTTTAGGCTCACTCGCCATTTGTGCTCAAGCACACTGTCTCACTTGCTCCGCTCGCTCGCCAATAAAATAAGTATGTATGGATGGTACATATGCCCTTTAAACACGCGCGCGGAGAACTATTTTTTCCCCAAAAAAACACGTTTTTTTAGGCTTGACTCCAGTTTATTCTGAAACTACAGCATTAAGCAAGCCTTACTTTATTCTTAAGCGCAGAAGTGTGAGAAAATTCCTGCGAAAACGCTTGCTTTTCAATAAACAAAAAGTTGATTCGACCGCTTACTATGGCATTGAAGACCCTTTTCCAGACTTAATTTCAAAACTTCGCCGAGAATGCCTTAGTATTAATGCTAAGGAAGCTACTACTTCTGGAGGGAAGCTGAGGTAAGTACGTAATTCCATATTTGTTAGCTAAATATGCAAAATTAACTCTGGCCTTTCTTATTTGTAGCTAAGAGCTTGTTGTCAACAGTGACAGGTAAATTCAAACAGTCAGAATGACTCAAATTTGGTACTACAAAAGTTACCACTGCTCAAGAAAATGAGGTAAGAAAGTAATTTTGTATTTGTGTGCTAAAATTGATTGTCTTTTGTTTTTGTAGGTGAGAACTTGTCAAGAATTCAAGGTAATTCAGATGGTCAAAATAACTTCAATTTGATACTACAGACTACAGAAGTTATCAATACTCAAGAATGAGGTAAGTAGTAATTCCATATTTGTTAGCTAAAATTACAAATAATAACACTGGTTTATTTTTTATCGTAGCTGAGAGCTTGTTCAAGAGTTACTGGTGATTGAGATTATCAGAATGGTTGATGTTTGATACACTACAAAAGCTACCATTAATCAGGTAAGAGAGTGATTTTGTATTTGTTTGCTGAAATCAAATGTCATAACTTCTATTATAGTGTTTGTATAAAGTAAGCTAAAAATAGTAACATTTTATGTTACCTAACTATCAGGCTCGCTTGCCATTTGTGCTCAAGCACACCACTAGTATACATGTATGTATGGATGGTACGTATGCCCCTTAAACGCGCGCGCGGGTTCACTTTTTTCTCCAATAAACATGGCTTTTTAGGCTTGACCCCAAAACTACAGCATTAAGCAAGCCTTACTTTATACTTAAGCTCAAAGTGTGAGAAAATTTCTGCGAAAACGCTTGCTTTTCAAGAAACAAATAGTTGATTCGACCTGTTACTATGGCATTGAAGACCCTGTTCCAGATTTAATCCGATTGTTGGTTGTCAAGAGTCATTGGTAGTCAGAATGCCGTAGTTAATGCTAAGGAAGCTACTACTACTCCAGGAAAGCTGAGGTAAGTACGTAATTCCATATTTGTTAGCTAAATATGCAAAAATAACTCTGGCCTTTCTGTTTTGTAGCTAAGAGCTTGTTGTCACAACAGTGACTGGTAAATTCAAGTAGTCAGAATGGCTCAAATTTGTACTACAAAAGTTACCACTGCTCAAGAAAATGAGGTAACAAAGTAATTTTGTATTTGTGTGCTAAAATTGATGGTCTTTTGTTTTTGTAGGTGAGAGCTTGTTGTCAAGAATTCACGGTAATTCAGATAGTCAAAGTAAGTAGTAATTCCATATTTGTTAGCTAAATATGCAAAAATAACTCTGGCCTTTCTTTTTTGTAGCTAAGAGCTTGTTGCCAACAGTTACTGGTAAATTCAAATAGTCAGAATGGCTCAAATTTGGTACTGCAACAGTTACTACTGCTCAAGAAAATGAGGTAAGAAAGTAATTTTGTATTTGTGTGCTAAAATTGATTGTCTTTTGTTTTTGTAGCTGAGAACTTGTTGTCAATAATTCGAGTTAATTCAGATAGTAAAAATAACTTAAATTTGATACTACAGAAGTTATCAATACTCAGGAAATTGAGGTAAGTAGTAATTCCATATTAGTTGGCTAAAATTACAAATAGTAACACTGATTTTTTGTTTATTGTAGCTGAGAGTTTGTTCAAGAGTTACTGGTAATTGAGATTATCAGAATGGCAGATGTTTAATACTACAAAAGTTACCATTAAGAGAGTGATTTTGTATTTGTTTTGCTGAAATAAAAGGTCACACCTGCTATTATAGTTTTTGCATGAACTAAGCTAAAACATAGTAACAATACTTAGTTTTATGTTACCTAACTAGCTATCAGTCTCGCTCGCCATTTAAGCTCAAGCACACCACTAGTATATATGTATGTATGGATGGTACATATGCCCCTTAAACACGCCCTTTTTTCTCCAAAAAACACGGCTTTTTAGGCTTGACCCCAGTTTATTCTGAAATTACAGCATTAAGCAAGCCTTACTTAAGCTCCAAAGTGTGAGAAAATTCCTGCGAAAACGATTGCTTTTCAAGAAACAAATAGTTGATTCTACCGGTTCTATGGCATTGAAGACCCTTTGCCAGACTTAATTTCAAAACTTCGCCGTTTTATGGGAGGATACAGAGTGCTGATTGTTGGTTGTCAAGAGCCATTGGTAGCCAAAATGCCGTAGTATTAATGCTAAGGAAGCTACTAATACTCCAGGGAAGGTGAGGTAAGTACGTAATTCCTTATTTGTTAGCTAAATATGCAAAAATATCTCTGGCCTATTTTTTTTGTAGCTAAGAGCTTGTTGTCAACAGTGACTGGTACATTCAAATAGTCAGAATGGCTCAAATTTGGTACTACAAAAGTTACCACTGTTCAAGAAAATGAGGTAAGAAAGTAATTTTGTATTTGTGTGCTAAAATTGATTGTCTTTTGTTTTTGTAGCTGAGAGCTTGTTGTCAAGAATTCGAGGTAATTCAGATAGTCAAAGTAAGTTGACTTTGATACTACAGAAGTTATCAATACTCAGGAAATTGAGGTAAGTAGTAATTCCATATTTGGCTAAAATTACAACTTGTTAATTTTTTTATTGTAGCTGAGAGTTTGTTCAAGAGTTACTAGTAATTGAGATTATCAGAATGGCAGATGTTTAATACTACAAAAGTTACCATTAATCAGGTAAGAGAGTGATTTTGTATTTGTTTGCTGAAATAAAAGGTCATAACTGCTATTATAGTGTTTGCATGAACTAAGCTAAAACAGTAACAATACTTAGTTTTATGTTACCTAACTATCAGGCTTGCTCGCCATTTGTGCTCAAGCACATCACTAGTTTATTTGTATATATGTTTGGACGTACGTATGTCATTTTGTACTTTGACCCTCGCATTTTTGTGTTAGTTATGTGTTCGACGCCGTCCCAAATTGCACTAAACAGAATCCTCTGGTTTATCGATCAGTACCCGTATCACCCTAGAAATTGAATTGTTTACCATTTTGAATTCTTTTGCGGGTGCAGTTAAAACTTGAAAACTTAAGGGACTTCCATTTCTATTCGAGTTAGTGGTGGTGGTAAGTCAATGCGCTCTTTGTCATGGTTATGAGCCGTGCGCAACAGTATTTACTTGAAAATACATTGTCCACTAGACTACCGCTAAGGTAAGTCTGTGTAGGTGCATGTCCAGTTGTGTCAAAATATTGTGTGTTACAACCACTACTTAGCTAAAGAATATTACAAAGAAAACGTTTAAATAACGTGTATTGTTTTGTTGTTGTTTTTTCCCTTCAATTCAAGCAGTTGCAGAGAGTTGTTACTATGGCACTGAAATCCCTTTACCTTGTATGCGAAATTTAAAAACTGGACCTTATTTTCAGTAGCTTCAGCGTTAGACGCTCGCCATTTTGTGCTCAAGCACATCACTAGTAACTATAACTTATAGATGGTGTTAATCATAGGCTTAAAGGCGCACTGGGACGTTATCGCACGTGCGAAATTGATATTACGACCTTGAGGCAACCTTCTTTCTGTGCCCTCACTGCGTAAGTGTAGTAGGTTGGTATGGCTTCTGGAGAGAATGGAAATTTTTTGGAGGAAATCAAGGAGTTAGGCAGAGCGGATCCAACAACTACTTTGGGTCAGACATTTTCAAGAGAGGTGTTGGTTGTTCTGGATCCACTTTATGCTGGTGGATTGACTGGCTGGGAAAAGGACCATTGTGAAGACTTAGCATACTGGCCTTAGTTTATCTCAAATAAAAGTAAGAAAATCTGTACTTAATCGATCTTGCAATTTGGTTTGTGGTCTCT
>WLWD01000064.1_pt1 | contig 24327 bp, 13 predicted proteins | sample 6712731 | NCBI WGS metagenome assembly WLWD01 (sample SAMN12718690, study PRJNA576275) | sponge metagenome | isolation source: marine sponge | host: Mycale hentscheli | place: New Zealand: South Island, Marlborough, Capsize Point | collected 2014-11-01 | reverse complement strand
CCACACTGTGACGGTGCCCTGGCCACACTGTGACTGTGCCCTGGCCACACTGTGACGGTGCCCTGGCCACACTGTGACGGTGCCCTGGCCACACTGTGACGGTGCCCTGGCCACACTGTGACGGTGCCCTGGCCACACTGTGACGGTGCCCTGGCCACACTGTGACGGTGGCCTGGTCACACTGTGACGGTGCCCTGGCCACACTGTGACTGTGCCCTGGCCACACTGTGATGGTGCCCTGGCCACACTGTGACGGTGCCCTGGCCACACTGTGACGGTGCCCTGGCCACACTGTGACGGTGCCCTGGCCACACTGTGACGGTGCCCTGGCCACACTGTGACTGTGCCCTGGCCACACTGTGACTGTGCCCTGGTCACACTGTGACGGTGCCCTGGCCACACTGTGACGGTGCCCTGGCCACACTGTGACTGTGCCCTGGCCACACTGTGACGGTGCCCTGGCCACACTGTGACGGTGCCCTGGCCACACTGTGACGGTGCCCTGGCCACACTGTGACGGTGCCCTGGCCACACTGTGACGGTGCCCTGGCCACACTGTGACGGTGCCCTGGCCACACTGTGACGGTGGCCTGGTCACACTGTGATGGTGCCCTAGATTGTTATATTAACCCTCAGTGTGCATGTGCGAGAGGGTTATAGTACTCAGTTGGTCTGTCTGTCAGTAGTCAGTCATTCTGTCACACAACAGCAGATCTCGAAGACCGCAGCTTCCCAATGATAGAAAGAGGCATCAAAAGTTTGTACTGGACAATTTAAGTCCCTTTAATGTGCCAGAATTTTTTCCGACTTATTTTTTCAGAAAACACCAGTTATTCTTTAGCCGTATGATCGGAAGCTTTTAAAGTTGGTCACCTCCCCTATTGTCATGCTGAAATCACATAGTAATTTTCTCAGTGGCTTACAGGAGTGCTGGAATTGAACCTTTCCATTGAAACTACTGGTGAGGTGAGTGTTTCTTGAATATTTAGTTTCTCATGTGAAGACAGAATTAGCTAATGTCTACAGTTTCACTGCACGAGTTGCATATCAACCTGCATGAGCAACATTCTATTTGTCTTTGTGATATATACCGTATAGCGGGAAATTTCCGTGGGGTTTAATTTTCGCGGTTTTCGAGGTTCAACCCTTATCCACGAATAATAAACCCTCGAATTTGATTAACGACAAAATGGGGTGTGGTCACGCATGGCCTGATTCAGCACAGCAATTTTAGTGATGTCTCTGTTGAAGTACTTCAAGAGAGCGGAGAAAGGATAAACAAACGGGCTCCCAGATCCTCAAGGTCCACTGTCAGAGATTATTCCATCATCTTCAATTTCAGCTGCTAACAGTGAAGTGGAGAAATGTGGACACCTAGAGGCAGCTTCTGGTAAGAAAAGGAGTCACTATGCTAAGTTCACCCCAGAACAGAAGGCTGAAGTAGGATGTAGGGCTGCTGAGCATGGAGTGGCATCCACTATTCGCCATTGTGCCAGCCAATTCACTTTGAAGGAGACTACGATTCGGGGTTGGAGGGACAGTTATATCAAAGAAATAAAGAAGAGAAAAATGGAGAATAAACCTGTGAATGTCACTAAGCTTCCTGAGAAGAGGAGAGGTCGTCCGTTATTATTGGGAGAAGAATTGGACAGGCAAGTACAGGCGTACATAACTGCTCTACGCAGTAATGGAGCTGTAGTAAACACAGCCATAGTTATGGCTTGTACGAAGCAAGAACAGCAACTTACTTTTTAGCAATGGTGGTCACATTGCCTTAACCAAGGATTGGGCCAAGAGTATTCTTCACCGAATGGGTCTGGTGAAGAGAAGAGCCAGTACGAAGTCTAAAGTGAGTGTTGAAAACTTTGAGGAGCTAAAAGAACAGTATTTGATAGACATTAAGGCAAATGTTGTGATGGATGAAATACCTGATGAACTTGTAATTAATTGGGACCAAACTGGAATCCACTACGTTCCAGTATCATCGTGGACCATGGAAAAGGAAGGGTCAAAGAGGGTGGAGATAGCGGGAATCGATGATAAGCGCCAAATCACGGCCGTGTTCGCCTGTTCTATTACTGGAGACTTTCTACCCATCCAACTTATTTATAAGGGTAAGACAAAGAAATGCCTTCCCACATATTCGTTTCCTTCAGATTGGCACATAATGATATCAGTGTGGTTATGGTTCCTGCTAATTGTACAGACAGACTACAGCCCTTAGATGTCAGTGTCAACAAAGCTGCTAAGAATTTTTTACGTGGGAAATTCCAGGACTGGTATGCCACGCAGCTTTGTGACCAGCTAAAGGCTGCAGGTGGTGGCAATGCCAAGTTTGTTGATCTAAAACTGAGTATTATGAAACCATTGGGGGCCAAGTGGATGGTCAGCATGTATGATTACTTTCTGTCCAAGCCAGAAATCATAAGAAATGGATTTAAAGGAGCTAATATAAACATTGTTCGTGAATCATAATAATTATTAACTAATGATGTATACTACTGACTTATAGTGGGAAATAATGTCATTTTCTTGTTGTTAAGACATGTAACTAGATGACTGCGCATTGCTGCTTGATCAAATATTATTCTCGAGGGGTTTAATCCATTAGAAATTGCAGTAGATATTGCAATGGCAAATAACCCACAGTCACTCCCACCTTTCTGTTTCTGCACATTTACAAAATTAAGCTTCACTGTCCCAAATATATTGAAGACCACCTTTTCAGTGTCAGGATCAAGCTCACTGTACATTGAATCGTACACATTAACAACACCACCATCACAGTCAATACTTGATACCACAATCCAGTGGTTTCCTTGACTATGGATTATTTGCAACTGGTTCTTGGTATGTGGGGACAATCTCTTCTTAGATTGTAGTAATGTGGACTGCAATCCTTTAATGTTGGGAAATTCAGCTTGTAGAAAGTTATGGGCTAAATTGATAGGTATGTCAGATAGTAAATCCCCTTGGTAATGCTAGTTTCTATCTCCCTACATTCCTGTTCGGTGACGTAAAACGGCTTCTTCTTCTTTGGTTCTGGAGGTTTTTCATATCCAGATTGCAAATCATCCTTGGTTAGCTCAGACTTGGAAGGTTCATCCTTGGTTTCAACCTGGGAAGGTACTGAAGACAGCATTAACTTAATCAGCTTCTTAACTTTGGTAATTTCCTTTTCCCTCCCCTCGAACTTCAATGTACAGGGGAGTTCCAGGCCTCCTTGTGGCAGATCTCCTGAGTAGTGTCTGCTACCAGTCACAGTGCAAGTGATAGACCCTCCACGTCGTAGAAATACAGAACATATTGATGAAATCCTTCTAGGCACATGGCCAACTACTCTGGCAGCCCTCACCATGCCTACTGCAGATGGATCATGAGGGTTTCCTAAATCTCTTCTGCAAGGTAGTTGCTCACCAAGATCAGCGTTCCAAACTTCCTGATATACATGAAAGCCCCGCACAACGCTCTCAACGGAGAAAGTGGCCATGCCAGCGCTGAGTAGAAAGTGGGTGTGGTTTAGCATTAATCAACCCACGAATATTTCACCCACGAATTTTCTAAGGCAAGCAGTTCCGCGAAAATTTAACCCCACGGAAATTTCCCGCTATACGGTAGCTAGCTAGAGTATAATAACGCTGAGGCTTCGCACCTTTGGAGCTTCATTTTTGTTTGTTTTGTACTACCTTACTCTTACACGATATAGACTACACCTTACCATTACCACTTATTGTGGAACGAAATATGATCTTGTATAATTAATTATGTCACTAGCTAGTTATTGTGTCCACTAAATGAATTAGCACTAGCTAGTTATTGTGTCCACTAAATGAATTAGCATTCTTTTTCTCTTTTTTTTTATTTCCTTTTTTATCACAAGTCTGCCTACGTGGAGTTGGACGACTGCAAGGTTGGTAAAGGGTGAGTAGCACTTTAGTAGCATGTTTCTAGCGAATGGTTTTGACTCGAGAGTACCCACTCACTGTTGCTCTAGAACTGTGTCTGATGAAGCTTGTGCAAGTGCTACCTGCTCTTAGTCTCTGTGAAACAGCCCAACACTTTACGAGTGATGGAATAAATACTCCATGACTAAATTAGGGTGTGTACAGTGGGAAAGCTGTGTTAATAGTTCTATTCCTAAACTTTTGCATTAGGTTCTGGAATAGCACTTTCCCTTCTGTTTTAAAGTGGCCATATCAAAGGAATATTTTTAACCTGTTCCTGCAAGCTTTTTCACTGGTGTATGCATTGTAGTCTGGCATTGAGAGACCCTTTTCAAAGTTAGTGATTTTGTAGCTGTGATTCGCACACATACAAACACACATACAAACTCACTGTTACATACGTAGCTATAGTGATAAATTTGTGTACATAACTTTGATCCTTCACAATCATTCAGTTTCACAGAGACAGTGGACTGTGGACTAATCTTACAACAAATTAACATCACACACACAAACGTCAAATGGTCTACCATTGCAATAGTTGCTGGAAGAGAAACTTGACTAATGACATATAAAAAGGACAAGGCATCTGTAGATGTCCAGAAACGCTGTAAATTGTCCATCCCATCCCACAGTCCCATGGGACAATGGGACATTCCACGGGATGTCCACCTGTCCCTCTACAGATGCATGTGTGTCCCACTGTCCTTCCCATCCCATGGTCCCATGGTCCCATGGGACAGTGGGACACTCTATGGGATGTCCACATGTCCCTCGTACAGATACTCCCACTGTTCATTCCATCCCATGAAAGTATCGTCACAATGAACACTTAGAGTCAAGCTAGAGTGCACGTGCGAAGCGCGATTAGCATTAGATTAGCGGAGCGCAACACACTTTGACAAGCCGACTGAGCACAGCGAAGGAGGTGTCATGCTAGGTTTAATCCGCAAGAAAGGGTAATTGCTGACAAGGTTACAAATATGTTAGTTATACTAGTGATGTGCTTGAGCACAAATGGCGAGCGAGCCTCAAGTTAAGTACATAAAACTGCTGCAGTATTGCTACTACATAATTATATTATGCTTATTTCAATTAAAAAAAGTAGTATAATAGCAGTTGAACATTAATAGCATAGAAATACAAAATTACTCTCTTACATGAATAATGGTAACCTCTGTATTATCAAACTTTTGACTACCTCAATTACCAGTAACTCTTGAGCAAGCTCTCAGCGACAAAAAAAAATAGGCCAGTGTTATTTTTGTAATTCAGACAACAAATATGGAGTTACTACTTACCTAAATTTCCTGAGTTTTGGTACTTTCTGTAGTATCAAACTTAAGCCATTCTGACTATCTGATTACTGATAATTTTGACAAGTTCAAAGCTACAAAAACGAAAGACCTTAATTTTAGCAATCAAATACAAAATTACCTTCTTACCTCATATTCTTGAGTTGTGACAACTTCAGTAGTAGCCATTCTGACTATCTGAATTTACCAGTCGCACTTGACAACAAGTTCTCAGATACAAAAAAGAATGCCCTGAGTTATTTTTGTAATTTTAGGTAACAAATATGGAATTATGTATTTACCTCACCTTCCCCCGAGCAGTGGTAGCTTCCTTAGCATTAATATTAAGGCATTCTGACTACTGATGGGTCTTGACAACCAATAATTGGCATTTCGAAGCCTCCCAAAACGGCAAAGTTTTGAAAATTAAGTCTGGTAAAGGGTCTTCAATGCCTTAGTAAACCGGTCACAGCAACTGTCTGTGACTTGAAAAACAAGCGTTTTCGCAGGAATTCTCTCACAATTTTTAGCCCAAGTTTAAAGTAAGACTTGGTAAATGTCGTAGTATCCCAAGAAACTGGGGGTCATCAAGCCTGAAAAGCTGTTTTTAGGAGAATAAAACAACAACCCCACGCGCGCATTTGAGAGGCATACGAACCATCCATACATACATACATACATATAACATATACCCGATTTTGCATTATCCACCGGCCCCTAATACTGTCTCGCTCGCTCCACTCGCTCGCCAACAAATATTAATAAAAACCACTCACTATCAGTACAAAATGTTACACGCAATTTATTTCACAGACCCATGGGACCGTGGGATGGGATGGACAGTAAGACATTCATGTGTCAGTGAGAGGGAGGTGGACATCCCGTGGAATGTCCCATGGTCTCATGGGACCGTAAGATGGGATGGACAATAGGACACATGCATCTGTAGAGGGACAGGTGGACATTCCATGGAGAGTCCCATGGGACTGTGGGATGGGATGGACAATCCCATGTAATCCCATTAACCCATGGGACCGTGGGATGGGATGGACAATTTACGGCATTTCTGGACAGCCCTCGGACAAGGAGAACATCAGGTAAAGATACTTTTCCATTAACTTTAAATCAATATGAATAGGTACTTTGAAAAAAAAAAGTAAGTAACCAACCGTATTATAGTTTCATTGATGTATTTTCATAACGGAATAAACAAGGTTTGTTATTCTATCAAAAATAATTACATGCAAGGAGTTAACTTAATTAACAGCTCTACGGCTTCATAGATGTTTAAATGCAATAATATTTGCATAAATATTCGATAAGCTCAAACCAACAACCCATACAGCTATTATCATTTAATTCTATAACTCAACTAACTGAACAATACAGAGCCCAATAAAATCATAATACTGCAATTCATTGTATAGTGCAACAGTTAACTATATCAACCAACTATTCCAATGAGGTAAACATAAATACCACCAACTCACTATAATTGTTTTTGTCACTAAAACTATTTTCCTGTGGTATTCTAATTAAATGAAATTGGAACATTCGACATAAGAGTTAGCAAGTCTCAAGAGAGCTGAGTGTTGTGTTCAAATATATAACCCATAGAAAGTGAAAGGGAAATAGAAACATGACTCTTGCAAGCACTCCGTCCCGGATAGGACAGCTGCTTTAATAATGAGAAAAACTAAAGTGTATAATTATGAAATATGACATGTAGTATCAGGTTGCTATTCTGTAGTTGACCAAATAAGCACCAAATATGTTATACTTTCTACAAGAAATCCTGATACCATTTCACACCTAGAAAAACATCTCTCAACTTTACCAACTTTGAAACTACATTTCAAACAAATCAAATTTTAAAATAACAACCAAAAGCAGGTGTCATTATCATATATGCTACAAACATCTACTCAGCCAGACAGTCTCTGCTGTACCCTCGTGCGAGTGTCTACCCCTGAGGCTATAAACACTCCCATATACACCCTGCAAATTATAACAACACTGATATGACCTATTGACCTCATCATGTTTCAATGATGCTCCGAGTTTTCATCCTAGTGCACACACAAATTAAAAAATACTCCACATTACAAGGCAATTTATCACACAATATGCCAAAAGAAAAAATGTACACACCTAATTTAATCTTGGCAAGCGATGAATAAAGCAATTGAGATAACTACTTTCAGTTCTAACAGCCACCCGTGTATCACATGTGTGCGTATTAGTTTGGGTATGATGTACAACAATGTGCAATTTGCACATTGTGTTTGAAGGAATGACTAACTGAATTCTACGATACTTGTGGTCCCTTAGTCCAACAAAGTGTCAGGGCTAAGAAAACCCATAAGTCTAGATAAACGCATCCTGACCGTCGCCATTGCACTTACCAAACCACTAAATATCACGATAAACGCGAACTGATAATGCTTCCTGTCGCGAACTGATAATGCTTCCTGTCGCGAACTGATAATGCTTCCTGTCGCGAACTGATAATGCTTCCTGTCGCGAACTGATAATGCTTCCTGTCGCGAACTGATAATGCTTCCTGTCGCGAACTGATAATGCTTCCTGTCGCGAACTGATAATGCTTCCTGTCGCGAACTGATAATGCTTCCTGTCGCGAACTGATAATGCTTCCTGTCGCGAACTGATAATGCTTCCTGTCGCCAACTGATAATGCTTCCTGCCGCGAACTGATAATGCTTCCTGTCGCGAACTGATAATGCTTCCTGTCGCGAACTGATAATGCTTCCTGTCGCGAACTGATAATGCTTCCTGTCGCGAACTGATAATGCTTCCTGTCGCGAACTGATAATGCTTCCTGTCGCGAACTGATAATGCTTCCTGTCGCGAACTGATAATGCTTCCTGTCGCGAACTGATAATGCTTCCTGTCGCGAACTGATAATGCTTCCTGTCGCGAACTGATAATGCTTCCTGTCGCGAACTGATAATGCTTCCTGTCGCATGGTTATAGTGTGACTTTGAGAAATAATGCCACTGTTACCACCCACACAAAATAATTGCTTTTTAAAAAAAGAGAAATTGCAAACTGACATAACGTAGAAATGAAAATGAAAAAAAAAAGTAAAACAATAGTTATTAGCACTTAACATAATTAGCATCATCAGCAGTTTCAATAATGTTATTCTCTGTACAACAAAAGTAATAGTTACTATTGTTGTAGGGAGAAATATTAATGAAACTACTATGATTATATTAATAACTACAGCACCAAAGGTGCAAACCCTCAGTGCTACTATACACTAGCTAGCTACTACAAAATCATCTCAGACCAAAAGTATGAACAGACCAGAGACACTCACCAGTAACGAAACTTGTATCCAGCACTGGACTAATTTCTCAATAAAGTAAAACTACTGCACACATCAAGAAATTATTTGCTCATGTGATTACGATGTGATAATATAGGGGCGTTACCCACAAGAACTAGTACCTATATGACAGCTTACATTTTCCCAAAATTCAGCTGCAATTAAAAAAGTAGCTCAGTAAAATGTCTTAATTCATGTCATTCTGAGTACGTTCATACCTAAATCAACGGTTAATTGTCAGTAATCTCCAAAATCAGAGCGTGACAGACAGACAGACAGACAGACAGACAGGACGACTACTATAACCCTCTCGCGCATGCGCACTGAGGGTTAATAATTAAATAAACTAGCAAAAAACAAGAAACAAACAAATATTTGGAATAAAACAAACATAAAACCTATCCTCCACCCATCCCAGCCTCACCCCCTCCTCCTCTACTGTACCTGGCAAAGCACACGTCTGGCCTCCAGTGGTCTGAGCAGGGCTACAATGATCTTAGTGCGGGCAGACGTCCAATCCTTGAACACGAGACTTGCATCCACAGAGAGGCCTTCTATATGATGCAGAGTAACCTTAATGGAAGACTGGTTAGCCAACATAGCCAGATGCTCCGCCGCCTAACACACACACACACACACACACACACATACCAACTGACTGCATGTCCATACTCTAACACTCACCTTGAGAACATCTCTATGGATACACATAATCTAGAAATTCTATTATTATTGTCATATTTAGTGGACCAGTAAATCTATTCAGACAGGTAGATAGATAGAATCATGTTGTTCACATAAATAATTGATAAGTCTGGGGGCTGATAAATAGAGCAATCCGTGTATTAATAATTACACTTACACAAAAGATAACTGAAATTTCATTTTTGCACACAAAAACTAAAATCCTTTTTGCACTCGAAAACTGTAAATAAAAGTGTCCAATTATTCAATATTCAGTAAGTGTGATCACAATGCTTGGAATAGTCCATTTAGAGGTGATTGTAGAATATCTTGCTTACTTCCCTGTCAATTATTACAATTAGGGTCATGGAAGTATATTAACTGGGTTAACTCTACATTCCGTAAGCCTATATAATTTAGAATGTTGAAAACCAGAAGAGCTCAATTGAAACATGTGAATGACTTTTGTAATTTAATGACAACAACTAAATTTAATTAAATGTTATACTCCTTGCAGTATACAGTGACAGTATCTGAGGAAGGTGTGAGGAAGCTTGTTTTTATTTTCTAGATAAAATCAGTCAAAAAAGTGAAGCATAAGAGGTTATGTATAATATACACTTGTATTGGCTTTCTTGAGGTAGAGAAGTAAAGTGATTGTAGCTCATTCTTCCCTCAGCCTTAAAATATCAAACTAAGTCTCCAAAATGATATACTTCATGGCTCGTAGCTATACCTGAGCTGTCCAGTACACATGTGAGGCTTCTGGTTATTTTTTCAAATACACACCCAAAACAAACACACAAAGTATGCGTGCATTATATGTGGACTTTGTTCCCCTGGTGGCCGGCACACGACCGCATCTACAAACTCCCCACCCCTGCATCAGCTACTAATTAAGTAGCCTGACTACTCTACCAGAAAGACAGTACTAATTCTAATTTTAGACATGGATATTCTAAAAAAAAACTTAGTGATCGAATGGGATAATTAGCAATGTCTGAGAACTATCTGTAATGCATTCACACAGAAGTCAGTAGTCGTACAGATTCATGCAATATTGAATATGACACTAATCAAGTCCTCATCCCATTCAATTACTTCCCTGTACAATCCAAAAAGTATGTTCCCTGACTTAATTCACAATTCTACCACACAAACTTTGTGGTTAGACATTCCTTCCTTCAAGGAAGTGTTGAAACCCGATAACTTGTTAATTAGACTGAGTATGTCTGGCAATTACATTTCCTAGTACAATATTATAGAAGTGTTTATTTAGTCCTGCATGGTGCCACCAATCATCAGCTGCAATCTGACACATATGTGTCAGTATTCATGATACATGTACAAGCTGAAGGAGTCACTATAGGTACGTCCTTCCATGCGTTCACGCTGCTATGTTTGTACACTTCAGTTGTAGTCTCATTGTAGTGGAAAATACACTACCTCTACATACCCTGGTATGAGTGTGGTCCGTTGTTGACGTTGCTATAGCAATCTTTCTCCAGCCTAATCTATTCAGCAGGATTATTCTTGCCATATTTAATGCTCTCTGAGATGAAACTGTGCTATACAAATTGGAATAGCATCCCGGGAAATTGGCGAACAAAGTGTCTGTAGCTCCATAAGACATCTACACACACAATAATGAACAGGACTTCATTGGTTGCATGACGACGAGATGATTCATTTAAATAATAAAGCAGGTGAACCAATGACGTGTAAGAGGACATACATACATACATACATACATACATTTACGTTTAACAAAGTCTAATTGTTCTTATTTAATTCTCACTGTGATAGTTGGCTGCTTCTGGCCAAAAATGTAAGCCATCATTTCAGTGACAAAATTGTTGCTAGGGCCAACCATTCCCAGTGGACTTGAGATATGTGCCGGATAAGCCGAGAAGAAGGAGAACAAAGTCTTGAAAGCATTTTCCTACAAAATATACACACAAAAAAGTAAACAACAGTACTAATGAGGTATGGAGAAAAATAAATAAATAAATAAATAAACAACAGCTGCATCCATTCTACCGGCACACCAGTGGTGCTAATATATATGTTCAAGACTGATGTCTGAACATATCTCTGATATTCCAAAATGACAACTGTTGACATAAAGACAACTATATCTCTAGAACGTGACATTCTAATTCTGTGACCAGTGGCAATCTGCTTTGTTGATGCTACGTTTTAAAGATTGTGATGAAAGGTGGTCATAGATTATCAATTCAGTACACAAGCCTACAGAAATGTGCTTCTCTAGCAACTTTGTGATGTTCAGATGATAACAGTCAAAGAGAGTGTCAGCGATCAAGCGGAATCAATAATAGATGATGAATTTATTTACTATTACAACTCCTTGTATGGCTTACATATACTCCAATAGTGACAGAGAACTATTTTGGAGTAACAAGTTACATGCACACAGCAGAGCATTTCACTGATTCAAATTAAACAGGCAATATGATGAAGTCATGCTCATAGATCATGATCAACACACTTCGCATGATTAAATTCCACAGCCATTGAGTATCTAAAGCCTTCTTAAAGCTAATTACCTCTGGTTGGCATGTAACTGGCTGGTTGGAACTCACACTATTTTAATTAGACGTCTCCTAGAGTAAGCCAACAGTTTGGAATTAGACCAAGACAGTTTCGTAGGGTTCACCAATCCCAACTCCTCCCACCAGGCAAGAATTACCACCCTGTTCTTCACTGGTTGATATAAAGTTACTATTAACTATAACTGAAAAATACAGCCCCTGGGGCTATCTGTAGCTATCTGACAGCATACGTGGCAACAAAAGAAAATGACATAGTATAATTGAACTCTGCCCAGGAGTGTCACAATATGACTTGTACGTGACACCAGATAACACATTGGATAGATTTATTGCATAACACAAATAGATTCAAAAGTTAATAATACCACATATTCAACATAACACAATGGTCAAACACGCGCATAAAAAACAAACATGCTATTTAAAACAACAACATTACTTGATGGTGACAAACCCACTAGCTATGTAACTATACAAATCAAGTTTATCATCTGTGTTGCAAATTACTCGTCTTTAATACAATGCTACATTCACCATGACAACCAGCATCATGCCTACGCACAAGGAAAACATTGAGGTAATGAACAAGCAACACTAACACACCCACTCAAAGGTAAACCACAACTTCAAGGTACAAACCACATCCTCTTTAAGATAAACCACTGCTACTTTGATGTTTAAACCAAACCCACTTGAGGTACAGAGTATCCTTACTTCAGTGGCAATGTGTGACAGTTGAAGACGCACGTTGATTCTCTCCTCGTGTCCATTCCTCCTCACAAAACTTCCATTTCTATTCACATCCTCCACCGCCTGCAAGATGGCCGCATGCACAAATACATCGCACTCGTAAACCCCTCCACCTGTGACACGAATGCTAGTGTTGCCATGGAGACATGGCACAAATGCCAGAAGAGGGACGTGGCAAACACCCGAGGGTTCACGGCACTTGATCTGATGTGGGTAAGACTCATCTTCGGACACTATCAGCGGGATCAAGATGGTAGCCATGGCAGCATGTAGCACCCACATGTTATCAGTACTAGATATACATACATACATGAAGACATAGTTATAGTACACTGGCACACATGCAGCACACACTAGTGCAATTGACAGCACAGAAATGGTGAGTGAGCCACCAGCAAGAAAAGACTAACAAGTTATATTCATATTAGGTTATTATCAAATACTACCAGTGTTGAGCATTTTAAGTTAAAAGTGAACTGAAACTTTTTAAAATGGTGAAGGGATTAATCACACTAGTTATATGGCTCCACCAAAAACACAAAATAAGAGATGAATTAGATTGAAATTTTCTCACTTTTTATGAAGGGTCAGAACTTGATAAAGAGATGAATTATAGTACATAAAATCTATAATTTAGAGTTCCATTTGGCTGTTACTGGTTACTGTAGCCTTACATACACAATGCATACATACATGCAGGAAAAAAACACATAGCACACGCATATATTTAACCATTACACTAACATTTACACATGATAGGAATGAATGATGGCAGACCTACTGCAGGAACATGCACTGTACAGCTCACATTCTCACAGCCAATAAATACACAAAAATGACTTATCTTGTGCGCTGTTTCGGGAGGAAGCACAAATGGTGGGCAAGCTAGTTCAACCTCTTCTACCACACTCAGTTCATTTATTAGCATGCGTGCTAGTAGTTGATTCAAGCAAGCACTAGATCCATGCATGCAAGAACTGCACAAAATGGGAGACATAACTTGTCCAGCTGACATAAGTGAATATATATGTAACACTGTGCACCAGTCACCATTACAATCAGGAGATATTTTACGAGCGTATAAGCAGAAGGATAGTGAAAAAACAACAACCGTGAGAGTGAAATGTCATCCCCATATAGTGTAATAAACAGTTTATTAGAACCCTTCCTGTCTTCCGCCTCGCTTGTAATGTCCGGGGACACCTTTCAAGTTTTTCTTTTAATGCAATACTCTTTTTCCCAAACCATGTATGTGTCTATTGAAGCTTCTTCCTACAGAACATCTGCTACCAGGTTTGTATTCCTTCCCTGTTCTCTTCTTTACAGCCATAAAAAAAAGAAAGACTCGGCATTCAGAGTTCACTCTGCCATTCTTCTAAAAACTGAGTTGTCCAGAACTACACACAGGAATGCTAGAGCATTCAATATGCAACGTTCAGTATATACAGGAAAGAGTATTGTGCTTTGATGGACAAAGATTTGAAGTCACCAGATCAGACTTTAGATTAAGAGCCCTCGTGAAATATCTCCCCATATTGAATAAACCTTCGAGAAACTGCAAATAGCCACCTTTTAGTAAAGTAAACCTAACAACTTCTGACCACACAAAAACTGATAGTCTTAAAATGAAAAGATAACAAAAAGGAAAAAGAGTTAATACATCTCATTCACTGCGGAGTAAGGAAAAACAGAATTAATGTAATATTATGAGCACTTACCTAAACTGTCTAAAACAAACACAATAACCACCTGAAATTAATTGGTGAGCGAACATAACAAAACAAGACACTCTCAAGGGTGTACCTAATTTGACCCAATATGTTTAGCAAAAAAAAATACACACTCTAAGAAAATAGAGGTGTGCTAATTTAGAGTCATAGAGTTTCTTGCTTTGCTCACTACTCATACTGTATATTATATATAATATATATTATACATGGGTTATTACGCTCCCCATGCTTACCAACTAAGTCTTGATATGTACTATTTAATACCAGTTATTGACAAACTGTGTGGTTGACCACCATTGACAAGTTGGAGCCCATTTAATTCTTGCACAAGGAAAAAAAAACACGATTCTTAAATCCTTGGAAAAAGTTAACCAAAATGTTTGTGATCTATACATACCCAATACACTCTGAAGAGCTGACCCAGTTCTTTACTTCAAAATGAGTCATCATGGAAACAAGCAGCACTCGACCAAGACATAACCAGAGATGAGAATGTGGTATTTACACGATAAGCCAATGGATAAATATGAGGGAAGCATACAAAACGACTGCAGACTTTGCTTACTAAACACATTTAGTCTTGCGGGCCAGCCCCTTCACCATACCACCACTTGGCTGAAGGTCTGGGGTCAATTGTAAGGTTTTCATGCTCTCTAAAGGAATGTGTGTAGAGATAATCAGATTGCACCAATCACTTGACTAACCTCCTACTATTTAACTAATAGTTACAATTCTACCACACCTTGGAAAGTCAGCCAGTGGGAGGTATGAAAAAATAAAGTCCTGCAAACTGTTGTAGAAGATACAAAGCTGCTCATAAAGAACAGCAAGATATTCCTTTGTGCACACTCCAAACTCCTCACAAATGACTAGCTTTCCTTCAGATAAAGTCACCGCAGGCATCCTGTAGTTCAAGATTAAATTAAACCACAGGTCACGAGAATTCTTTTCTGATTCTATTTCACCAGAACCATGAAGTAGTAGTACTATAGGCCTAGGCCCTTCTTCTCCCAGCAAGCAGTAGGGAAGGGGAGGAGAATGTAGCCTGTGAGACTAAAATACTCTATAGTTAAATGGTAGCATTGGTCCCCTGCATTGGTGAAATTTAATTACATGATACCTCTGAATTAGACCACCGACTTGACCCAACCGATGGCTAAATAAACTGACGAAAGCTACCTTTGACTGGGTTGTAAATTCCAGCTGTTTGACTCTCCTTCAGAATGAGTTCAAGTGTATACAATTTACAAATAAATATTATTAATAGTAAATTACAAGAACAACATCAAAGGCAGTCGGTGAGCACAAAACAAACTAGTAGAGGTAGTAACCTTCCAAAATGAGAGATGAGACCAAAAATAATAGGGAGAGAAAAGTCCAAATCACAAAGTTTTAGATAGAGAGAACCAACAACTGAACAAGTAAGAGAAAGTAATCAGTATAAGGAGTAATTCTAACAGTAATTAGTGTGAGAGACAGAAATAGGAATACTAGTGAGTGAATGAAGGCATGAATTAGTTCAAATGTAAATTAGTATTTATGATCATATAAGTTAATTTGCATACAGTTTTCATGCAGCTGCTTCAACAACCTCTGCATTTAAAAATAATTCAATATTAGCTCATTCTGTTAAGTCTCACATTAATGAAGCCAATTTCAGTCACTTCTACAAATATAGCAGCCAAGATTTGTTGCCAGCTACTACTTCACAACTCCACAGAACAATGGCTTCCAAGATGGCAAAGAATAAATAAACCCAAAGGGAAGACCTTCAGAGCAGAGCCAGATGATTATAATGAGCATAAAGAATGAGTACAATAATTTTCACGTGCAAGCTAATGTAAATTAAAAAAACCTAAATTCTGGTAGCTAAATTTTGATAGCAAGAATATCAACTCAACTATTTCTGGAATATTTCAAATAATTTAATGCATTAGCTGAACTTTGTACACACATTACAAAGTCAGTTATCTCTGGGGCTACACAAGAAAATGGCGTATATTACATAAGCCAACTTGTAAAGAAATCAAATGGATTGAATTAACAACATTGAAAACAGAACAAGTGGCAAGCAAACAAAAACAGGAATCCAACTGCAGACTGTCAAATCTCTAGTACACTCTTCATACAGAAAGTACATTACTTCATGTAATTACTACAGATAGGAAGACAGGAGAAGAGAGAAAAAGAAGATTCTTGAAATAAAATTCAAATTTGCTTTATTTTAATGCATACACTGCACTGGAATTCTTGCCCATTATGAAACTTTGGGAGGAAAAAATGCTGATCTAATGCTAGAACCTCCAAATACTAAAATGCAGTTGAAAAGAATATAGCCAACAAGAACATGAAAGTATTTGAAGGACTAAGTTACATCATTATCAAATGCCACTCTAATTGATCTTTGCTACATCTCATGCAATAAAACAACTAAAGCACAAAATAATATTAATAATATTATCTAATTTAGCAAAACCCACACATGCAACAAATATCCCAAAATATTATTTCAGCTCCAACTCCAGTCTAAAACAAGAGCAATCAATTCTACTCATCTTAATTTTAGGCATTAGACACCCACAGGTCTAGCTGGTTAGACAACTCAAAGTCTTAATGGACAAACTCCATACTAACTCACCTCCCAAAGAGAACAGGGACGCTCCTCCGCGGGAATGAACTACCCGCAGAGCATCAGCCGCATATAAACAACTCTAGCCAACGAACAACCAACATTTTTACTTACGAGAAAAGTGATTAACGGGTAGTACTTCCCGCACGCGCACAAGATCTACACATTCTACAACATATTTAGGTAAGGAGGCGTCCTTAATTTTTTTTTTACACTTCTACACAAAACCAAGTTGGTATAAGACAAAAGAATCATAGTCATCTAGCTAGCTAGTGCACAAATTCTGCATGACCTGCTTGCAAGTTCTGGTTTATATCATTTCCCAAGAGTCTTTAGCAATACATTTGAGTTTGTCTATCAACAACTAGACCAGCAAGTTTCATTCAGTTCATCACATTCCTAGATAAGAACTGCAACCAAAGTTTGATAGATAAGTTCACGCAACTTTGTATTTGTGTGGAATGCTTGCTCTGAAAAGTCAGCACTTATCTTGGCTTGAGTTTTCATTTAGCAAGCTTCTGTCTCATCGAGCTTGCTAATCTCAGAATTGTGATGTCAATAAAATCACACCTTTTAACAATAAATTCCATAGCTACATAATAATACTGTATTTGGGGTCATGCTATTATTATCAAATAGCATTGCAAAGATGAGAGAAAAGGAGCGAAAATAGACTTGGTGTCTTGGCAACAAATGATCATAAGAGAAATAAATTGAATGCTCTTTTCTGCATGTATATGTAGTCATAATTACTGGAAATATAGTACACCTGTGTTTAAACTGTACTCACCTCATTGCCTGCCTTCTTGCCAATGCCTGTGATTCAAGAGTAAATCACATGTCTTATCACTATTGTTAGGTATTGGTTGACATTTTGCTGACCTGTTTATGCAATAGTATGAAGTAGCTACAACTCTATAGATAGAAGTTACCAAGTGTAGCTATAATATATGTTATTATACAGCAAATACTAAATTTGCTGAAGATTTTTGCCTCAATTACACACTGGAATATTATATTTAAATATCCTGTGATATTTTTTAACAAATCTTGACTGTATTCTTGATGACATCTCCACTTCTTGTGTTTCTACTGGCAGACTAATCTTCTAATACCACTTGTATGCTAAGTTTAACTTACAGGTACAAGACTGCCACAACTGCAACAACATGACGCAATAGCAGTACACAAACCTCAGTACTCTGTGCTGTTAAATCTACCATAGTAAACAAGAAACTTAGTTTTAACAACAAGATTCAAGTGTAACCAGCGTACATGGAGGAATAGCAAGTTTTCTTTTAACACTCATAACTTTCTTCTCTATCCATGAATAATCAGCCAGTGTAGGTCACGCTCACTGTGGGGTCAGCCTAACCAGAACAGAAGGACAGAGACATGATAAGCTATTATTGAGTGTGGACGCCAAAGAACTGACAGTTGAGTTGTTTGGCATTCCGTTGTCAGGCAAGATTTGACTTTTCATTTTTGTAAGGGCTGTGCCCAAGGTTATATAACCTTTGTACTTTGGAGCTAGGCATACAACCCTCTGCTCTTGGTTGGTACTAGACTGAGAGAGTTCTCATGTAGCCTGTTCTTCCTCCTCTATTTCCATAGTGAATCTTTGCTGGTCAAATGAGTTAGTGTTTTCACATTACTGTAATAACCTCATGCTTATGGAGCATGTGTGTATTGTTATATTGTTCATATTGTAGTGGTCAACCTTATTGCCACAGTTCAGTCAGTTCTTAGGTATGTCTGTATCAATGCAGTTTTCTTATGAATAAAAACTTGCCCTGAACCTGGCTACAATAGAACTCATTATGCACTATACATTAATCATGACTTCAAGATCATGTCGTCATAAGATTCCTGTCACCACAGCCAAGCATAGAAAAGTGAGTTAGCAGTAATCCAGAAGTTGCATCGGAACATTCTAGTGGATTCAATTCAGTATTTTTCACTTTACAGCTCATGGATAATTCACCATTTCCAGCTGCCAGTTAGCTAGAGTTATTACAACCCCATCATTGTTATTTGTGTCTTGTTGATGATTCTAAATCTTCTAAAATATAACACTTCATGAGTAGACATACTAGACCCATTCTAGCTGCTTGTTTATAAGTGTTACAATGGTTACACTTTATTTCCTGATTTTGTAATTTAATTGTTCCCTTAAAAAAAACATGAACAATTATTTCAGGTAAATTCATAGTTCACACAATTTTAATGTAATAAGTAATAATCAAGGAGGTAATAGCAGCAGTCCAAAGGTAGGGTAAGGTGGTTGGAGGTTTTCATATTGCCAGAGCTGGCAGTAACAATTAGTGAAACATTTTCATTGACAATCACAGATGTAATGTTAGCAGTGAATTTATTAGTGGTGATGTTCTCCGTACACTATTCAATTCAAATAAGGTTTATCAATCCATTACACATTAGTTACCTAAGGGGATGTTGTATCTAAACCCAATTAAAATACCGCACTTCACAGACCACACCTTACATGAAATGGGTGGAACTTCCAAAGTTACTGAAAAAAGTTTTTATCTTCTACAAGCAAAGTAGTATGACTCCAAAAACTTATTGAAATGTTATAGTTTCTCTTGATGGAGCTAATGAGTCCTAATCTTTTGATTATTTTGTTTTGACATTCTGTGACTTCATACACTTAGAAGTTATAATAGGTTGTTTAAGGAGGTAATGTTGCAATACTTTTTTAATCACTTTTAAATTTAAATGTAAATTTTTAAGAGATGAAATTGTTCATAGTTAAGTTGACATATTTAGTTAATCCCTTAGGAAAGTAATATATAATTTGACAGAATTTTAGAAATATTCAAAAAGCAAAGCTATAGCTACCTGGCTAAAGAAGTTATTGAAATGTGACTTTTTAATGACTTAATTGGACCACTGATTTGACCCAACCAATGGTTCAATAATGCTACCTTTGACTGGGTTGTAAATTCCAGCAGGTTAACTCATTTTCAGAATTAGTTCAAGTGTATGCAATTTACAATTAAATAGCATTAATAGTCAATTATGAGAACAACTTCAAAAGCAAAGGCATCAAAAACTTGTTCTGTGTTTTGGTAGCCTAAGGGATTCCAGTTGCATACAAACAGGGTTTCATCTAGGATTTTTGGTTTGGGGGGGAAGAAGCTTTAGTGACATGAAGCTTGTAAAGACAAGGTTGAGAAGCAGGCTCAGTGAAGAAACTCTTGATCAAGCTATGCGAGTTTGCATTGAAGGTCCTGAGAAATTAAGTTATAGAGAGCTAGAAACAATAGTAGAACACTGGAAGAACCAGAAAAAGCGCAGACTTGCCATTTAAACATTTGCACACACTCACAATTTTTTCCACTCACAATTATTTTAAGATGACATCATCTATCTGAATATTTTCATTTGGGGAGGGAGTTGAGGAATTTGGGGGGGAAGTTGAGGACTTTGGGGGGGAAGTTTCCCCCCCTGCACCCCCACTAGATGAAACCCTGACAAAGGTGCAGTAAAATGCTACAATCAATGGCCTCCACAATTTATTGTTTTAGATTTGCCGAGTTATGCCTTGTATCATCCTCAGAATTCTTATACTTGCATTATAGTCCTGAAAATACTAAGGATGTATGGACTACTCCCAACTTTACTTATTGTAGATTGAACAAGCTAGTTTGGTCAAAACTCAAAATAAAACAGCTGCTCAGTTGTTTAATATGAATGTGGAGAAATTATTGGAGAAATATGATTTGTTTGGTGGAATTCTGCGTTATTGTGGACCAAAAGGTTAGAGTTCAGTCAATGTCTTTTTCTTTGCTACAATGAGACTGATAGTATCATGGAAATGAAGGATGTAAACGTCTTGTGTCAAATTTGCGTCACCCAAAATTTAAGGCATGATATATGAAGAACTGCCTCAAAAGGAGAAGGAACATATGATTGTTGTTGTTTTTATATAGAAGTGCCATCATCATTTTCTGTTCTCAAGGGAACTTTTTTTTAGCATTATATTCATGATATATATATCTAGTGGGAAAAATTGCAATATTTCTAGAGCTTCTTCAAATGTTATCACTTTCAGAGAATTATCAATTTACCATTTTTTTTAAATGAAAAATTTGTAAGCAGGAATGGCATCTATTGCAGACCTAACAAGTCATTGATGCAGTGTTGCCACCGGATGTGGTATTTTCAAGTAACTATAATGAAGAATCGAATATATATTGATTATAAATGACAAATAGTAAAAAATGAATCCAATTCTACATAATGAAGAATTGTGAAGCTCCTATTGAGTACTTGGATCCTCTTGTGGATACATTAAATTTAAAGTCATCTGACAAACTTAACGTTGTTCCACCCTCAAGTTTTATCCAATTTAAATGTACAGGGTATCAAAACACTCCAAAAGTATTTTTTAAGTTGCAGCTCCAACCAGTAGGTCATCATACCTTTAATGTAGCAACTTGATTACATGATTATCATATGAGCTAACTTTAAATTGTGTCAAATTCACTGAAATATTTCTGATGTTTATTCCTTTTAACTTGCTTTATATATTTTTCAATTGACTGTTACATATACATGTAGGGTTAAAGGACTAACAGGTTTGTGGGAACATCCCCAGACAATTCATGAGACTGTGAGGAATGCACTCCCTGGAGAAGTGAACACTAGTTTTCTGTTTGTGCAATTATTTAGTTTCATTGTCCTTGTGAATAGTTTTATCTGTTGATCAGTGGCCTCATTTATGCTTGCATATTTTCTGGTTGTCAGTTGTCTAGCTGTAATTGGGAGGAGCCGATCACAACTATATAAAAGCAAATCCCTAGAACCACTCTTTTGTCTTACTACTCTTGCTGTCGTTATTGCGTGTCCTGAAGTTTACTTTAGTTAATTATTGGAGCAAACCTTTTAGTTTCTCATTGTAAGTCAGTGCATGCAGAGTCCAAATTTGATGCATTTTATGCTGGTATCGTAGAAGACCTAGAAGATTAGATGACGGAGAGCATCCACATAACTATCAAGTACCTAAAGATAGATATAGGCACATTTATTTTGAGGTGCTAGAGTTAGTATATGGAGAAATTGAAAGTAGATTTGATCAAGCAGACTTTCGAATCATGCAGTCCTTAGAGAATCTATTACTAAAAGCAGCTAATGGAGAGGTATTGAAGCCCTAGCACTCCTTACTTGCATACTTGGAGCGTGACATAGACACGGAGAAATTTGCTATTCAGTTGCATATGATTACAGATATGATAAAGAATGCCTTTCAGAAGCATCCTATTAAGTCTGTAACTAATGTTAGAACAATAGCTGAAGGCATGAGTCAAAGTGAAATGTTTAAAAGAATACTTGGAGCGTGACATAGACACGGAGAAATTTGCTATTCAGTTGCATATGATTACAGATATGATAAAGAATGCCTTTCTGAATCATCCTATTAAGTCTGTAACTAATGTTAGAACAATAGCTGAAGGCATGAGTCAAAGTGAAATGTTTAAAAGAATGCTTGGGGAAGTACACAAAGTTTTGAAACTCTATTTCACATTTCCAGTAACCACTGCAACAGCTGAACGATCGTTCTCATCCTTGAAAAGAATAAAAACATTTTTGAGAAATTCAATGACTCAGTCAAGACTGAACAAACTGTTTATTTTATATATTCATCCAACCAAAACTGAAGATTTAGATCTCTCCCAAATAGCTAAGAGTTCATTTCTGTGAACACCAGAAGACTTAACTATTTTGGAAAGGTGTAATAATAAAATGTGTTTTCTCTCCTTTTTTTAAAATTGTATTTCACTCATCACGTCACAATTATTATAAACATTATTAATATAAAAATCGATTAATTATAAAAAGCATCATCTAAGCAATTTTTACTGAATATACATGGGTATAGTAAATTAAAGACATAATAATAACTCACTGCCACACTGAAATTGCCCTAGGAAGAGGTGATTTCTCACATGAACACCCTTAAACCACAAAACACATGCCCAGATTTCTTTGTTATGGAGCCCCCCCATACGGAAACATCTTCCTACACCACTGCAAGTCAGCAGAACAGGTGCCTGTACTGTAGTATGCACAAGAAAGATATAGTAGTCATCCTGTCTATTTGTCTGTCTGATATTAGAGATACCATTGATTTAGGTACTCAAAAGGACAATTTAAGACCTGCTACTTTTTTTTTTAAATGTCTGAGTGATTTTTGATAATACTCTAGATTACATTATACGAATGTATAGTCCATGAGCCAGATGAAAAATGAGTATCAATTGGGGGAGTAATTCTTACCTTGATTATCAGTTACACTGGTGTTTGTAGTGTCTGAAAATGTGTGGTGGACTTGTCACAAAGGTAGCTTATCTGGACTTTAGATGCAATCTTTCAAAATGGCGGACACATTTAAGTTATTATGTAAGGCCTATTTTATTGATATTTATAATAAGAACTACTCATACTTAACATTTTTTAAAGTGAAAGATATTTTATTTTTAATTTTGCATATTTAAATTCAGCCTCAACATCAAAGGTGTCTTCAAATTTGTACCGCCACGGGTCTTTCTGACACATTTTATCTTGATTGTTTTTCATCCAACCCTAAACCATTACAGTTGTTCCTGGACCATTTCAAACCAAAAGCGCATAGACAACAATACAATCAGAGCTAAGAGTAGCATTTTATGCTAATGTCAACACCAAGAAGCTACTTCAACCTGCTACATAAAGTATGATCACAGCAGATACATATTAGCAAGGATGACAAACATGTGTCACTGTAACTGTAGTGACATCACTTAAATCTATTGTACATTTTAGTGAACTCATTATTGAATTTTGGTGGTCATTTCATTTCCATTTAAACTTTTGTATAGTGCTAGTTGAGATAATTTTTTGTAGATATATTGATTTGAGATAACATTTTATGAACTTATTATCAATAGAATTGATCGTATTTGGATTATATTGATTATTAATGAACTTTTACACAGCAATATAATTTCAAAAACCATATATACATACTATAGTATATCCTATACTTAATATTAGAGGACTGAGTATTACATTTCAGAGGACAAGGAGTATTATCAATATAATGTTTCATATGATGTTACTATAACCATTAGAATGATATAACAAGTGCAAATCTAAATATTAAATCTAGTGCCATAAAAACTGAAATTCTACAGGAGTCATGATAAAATATAATGTTGCAGTTTCTGGTTTATAGCTACACTAAGTTCTTAGTGATACAGTAGATTCAGAGAGTTTGTCCATCAGCATCTAGGCTTGCTAATTCTTCATTCAGTTCATCCCATTCCTAGAACCACAACAACAAAATAGTTGATAAATACCTTCACAAA
>WLWD01004550.1_pt1 | contig 24345 bp, 19 predicted proteins | sample 6712731 | NCBI WGS metagenome assembly WLWD01 (sample SAMN12718690, study PRJNA576275) | sponge metagenome | isolation source: marine sponge | host: Mycale hentscheli | place: New Zealand: South Island, Marlborough, Capsize Point | collected 2014-11-01 | reverse complement strand
AGGAGGGGGAAGGAAGGAGGGGAAGAATTATGGATGATTAACCCATAGCATACATGTGTTTGAGAGTATTAGTAATCTGTTTGTTTCATTTATTCATTCACTGTCAACAGCAGATCTCGAAGATGGCGGACTTTTATGCCATGAGAGAATATGAACTCAGACTAAAGGATTATTTAATTTTCCACATTTTTTTTTTAAATTTCAGTTTAGTTCTTGAATGATAAAAGGAAAGGCTGACACTATATAGTGAGTGCTGCTGTACAGCTTCAGAATCATGTGCTCATAATAATTGTACTATGCCAGGTTTGATTTGGTCTGTGTGTTCTTGTTCCACTGTTGGTCTGTGTGTTCTAGTTCCACTGTTGGTCTGTGTGTTCTAGTTCCACTGTTGGTCTGTGTGTTCTAGTTCCACTGTTGGTCTGTGTGTTCTAGTTCCACTGTTGGTCTGTGTGTTCTAGCTCCACTGTTGGTCTGTGTGTTCTAGTTCCACTGTTGGTCTGTGTTCTAGTTCCACTGTTGGTCTGTGCGTTCTAGTTCCACTGTTGGTCTGTGTGTTCTAGTTCCACTGTTGGTCTGTGTGTTCTAGTTCCACTGTTGGTCTGTGTGTTCTAGTTCCACTGTTGGTCTGTGTGTTCTAGTTCCACTGTTGGTCTGTGTGTTCTAGTTCCACTGTTGGTCTGTGTGTTCTGGTTCCACTGTTGGTCTGTGTGTTCTGGTTCCACTGTTGGTCTGTGCGTTCTGGTTCCACTGTTGGTCTGTGCGTTCTAGTTCCACTGTTGGTCTGTGCGTTCTAGTTCCACTGTTGGTCTGTGTGTTCTAGTTCCACTGTTGGTCTGTGTGTTCTAGTTCCACTGTTGGTCTGTGTGTTCTAGTTCCACTGTTGGTCTGTGTGTTCTAGTTCCACTGTTGGTCTGTCTGTTCTAGTTCCACTGTTGGTCTGTGCGTTCTAGTTCTACTGTTGGTCTGTGTGTTCTAGTTCCACTGTTGGTCTGTGTATTCTAGTTCCACTGTTGGTCTGTGTGTTCTAGTTCCACTGTTGGTCTGTGTGTTCTAGTTCCACTGTTGGTCTGTGTGTTCTAGTTCCACTGTTGGTCTGTGTGTTCTAGTTCCACTGTTGGTCTGTGTTTTCTAGTTCCACTGTTGGTCTGTGTGTTCTAGTTCCACTGTTGGTCTGTGTGTTCTAGTTCCACTGTTGGTCTGTGTGTTCTAGTTCCACTGTTGGTCTGTGTGTTCTAGTTCCACTGTTGGTCTGTGCGTTCTAGTTCCACTGTTGGTCTGTGCGTTCTAGTTCCACTGTTGGTCTGTGCGTTCTAGTTCCACTGTTGGTCTGTGCGTTCTAGTTTCACTGTTGGTCTGTGCGTTCTAGTTCCACTGTTGGTCTGTGCGTTCTAGTTCCACTGTTGGTCTGTGCGTTCTAGTTCCACTGTTGGTCTGTGTGTTCTAGTTCCACTGTTGGTCTGTGTGTTCTTGTTCCACTGTTGGGTCTGGTGTTATAGTTCCACGGTTTGGTCTGTGTGTTCTAGTAACAATGCTGGTTGTGTGTTCTAGTTACACTGTTGGTCGTGGGTTAAGTTAAACTGTTGTATGTGGTTCGAGTTCCATGTTGGTCTGTGTGTTTCTAGTTTCCAATGTTGGTTCTGTGTTTTCTGCTTCCACTGTTGGTAGTGTGTTTCTAGTTCCAATGTTGCGTATGTGTGTTCTAGTTGACACTGTGGTCGGTGTGTATCTAGTTCCACTGTTGGTGTGTGGTTCTAGTTGAACTGTTGGTACTGTGTTGTTCTGTTCCATGTTGGTCGTGTGTTCTAGTTCACTGTTGGTGTGTGTGTTCTAGTTCCACTGTTGGTCTGTGTGTTCTAGTTCCACTGTTGGTCTGTGTGTTCTAGTTCCACTGTTGGTCTGTGTGTTCTAGTTCCACTGTTGGTCTGTGTGTTCTAGTTCCACTGTTGGTCTGTGCGTTCTAGTTCCACAGTTGGTCTGTGCGTTCTAGTTCCACTGTTGGTCTGTGCGTTCTAGTTCCACTGTTGGTCTGTGCGTTCTAGTTCCACTGTTGGTCTGTGCGTTCTAGTTCCACTGTTGGTCTGTGTGTTCTAGTTCCACAGTTGGTCTGTGTGTTCTAGTTCCACTGTTGGTCTGTGCGTTCTAGTTCCACTGTTGGTCTGTGTGTTCTAGTTCCACTGTTGGTCTGTGCGTTCTAGTTCCACAGTTGGTCTGTGTGTTCTAGTTCCACTGTTGGTCTGTGTGTTCTAGTTCCACTGTTGGTCTGTGTGTTCCCTTTGCATATATGCATGTGGGTGTTATAGTAGTTTGTTTGTTTCATTTATTCATTCAATGTCAACAGTGGATCTCGATCGTAGAGTGTTCTAGTTCCAGTGCTGGTCTTTTCATTTGGTGTATCTTATGTTAGGAAGTCTGTTGCTGAAGATGTGATTCTTTTCTCAACTGCAAGTATGTCTGCTCCTAAAATAGTATGCCTTATCGGTTTGTGTGACATACAGTTCAGAAAGTCCAAATATTCCTGTGATTATTTTTTCAGCCTGGCCAAGGTTAAAACTAAAGCCAGAGAATGCCATGAAGTCCTCACAAAGTCGTACAAACCATGTGGATGAGTGTCAAGCACAGCTTTAGTAAGTGTGGTTCAGTCCTGGGAGCATAGTGTAGCTGATTCTTAATTATGTCATTTTTGTAGGTAGGGTGCTAAGTGGTGGTAATTAATTACTCCACACCACCTAGCAATCCCCTTTAGGTTGGTCAGATTGGGTGCTAAGTGGTGTTAGTTGTTAACACCGCTTAGCACTGATTTGATCTCTTGTTTGTGCAAATTCAGACTCCAAAGACTCCCCACTCTACAAACTTTGTTGTGTGTTCCCCCCCCCCCCCCCCCAACTATCCACGTCATCACCCTCGTCCTCTCTCTTTCCTCTCTTTTCGCTCTCTCTTTTTTTTTTTTTTTTTTTTTTCTACATCATACACATGTGAGTTGATAGGGTGACTTGACGTGAACACAAATTTGAAATTCTTTTCCAAGCCAGGCACCTGTGCTGACTTTTACCGCGAATTAGGCAAGGGTTGGGATGTTTGTATTAGCTGACTCGATATTGCTGCCAGATGCTGTCTGGGGTTTACATGGTTTGAGGTGGTGGTGAGAGCGGGGTTGATGCTGCTTAGGTAGGGTGCTAAGTGGTGTTAATTAATTACTCCTCACCACTTAGCAATCCCCTTTAGGTTGGTCAGATTGGGTGCTAAGTGGTGTTAGTTGTTAACACCGCTTAGCACTGATTTGCACTCTTTAATTTTTTGTTGATTTTTTTTGTTGTTGTTGTTGTTGTTGTTTTTTGTTGCAAATTCAAACTCTCCCGGCTCTTGTTCACACTAGGATTCCTGCTATTAACTATTTATTTATTTATTTATTTTGGCTACCCTAGAGGAGTCTACTATCCTGCTGCTTGCCATTGCTCAGTTAGCCAGTGCTACCCTAAGTAGAGAGGTGAGTGGGAAACTCTGATACGCTCCGTCTGCTCGCACTGGCTGTTGCACATAGACTGTGCTTGCTTCACGTGTGCCCCGTCTTATCCTGTGAGTGCCTATATCTTCTCACATGCCTATTATACTGTGTGCGCTTTATCTTGTCGTCCCTGCTCCCCGTCTTTCCTCCTCCCACTTTAACCCCGCTTAATGACTATTGCCATTAAGCTTCATCTGGTATGCATTGTTCTTCCATTTCCCAGCATCTTGATAACAGAGTCTTCCACTCCAGCTTTTGCTGCCGTAGCGGCTGCTCTGCTGCGTAAACTATGTCCAGAGTATGCCTTACAGTCCACTCCCACTCTCTGCAGCACTTTTCTGATCCGTGACACAAATCGCACTCTAGTGAGGGACTTTTTATCCTTGAATTGGAACAGTGGGCCTTGACCCGATCCTCGGCAGTATTAGACTACCTGGACTGGGCATAGCTGGCTGGCCACTTTACCGACTATCACATCCACCCCTTCCTAAACGAGTCTGTCTTTGAGGCTTTCAGGTGTAATTTTAGCATGGTGGGAGTCGCTAGATTGTCCACCACTGAAGTAAAAGTATGTTCTTTCCCCTATTTCTAATGTCACTATGAAACATTTGTGCATTTTTCAGCTGATGTTGTGAGAACAGGGAACAAGAATTTCCTTCCGTTGGCCAAATATATTTGCTTCCAGTATTCAGATGTGTAGCGATGAATGGCCATTTTTCACATGCAGTTCATAGAATAAGACTCTAGGACAAGTCATAGGAGCCATGACAACCACTAAGGCCATTAGCAACTTGGCATGATACAGTGTAGTATTGATGACCTTTACCAAATGCAAGTCTCATGACCTCATAGAGGTAGTTGCAGGTCTTATAAGTCACGATGTGGATTTGGGACTGGTAGACAGTTAATTTGCTAATTTTTTCGACAGACAATGTTGGTTGTTATTTGTTTGTTTGTTTGTTTGTTTGTTAACCCTCAGCGCGCATGTACAAGAGGGTTGTAGTAGTTGCCCTGTTAGTCTGTCTGTCATGCTCTGATTTTGGAGATTACTGACAATTAACCGTTGATTTAGGTATGAACTTATTCAGAAAGAAGATTTAGGACCTTTTATTGTGCTACTTTTTTTTAATTTGGGGCTAATTGTTGATAAAACATGAAACTTTCAGCTCCACATTGGGACCAGCTGGGTAGTGTCACATCATAATCACGTGAGCAATTTCTTGCAGCCTACAGTGTAGTTTGCTTTATGCTCAGGGAAGTTAACTGATGAAGTTGAAAGAAGTGAAGTTTCATGTTGAAAAATAATAACAGTGAGTGTTCTGTCTAGTTTAGCTTCTCTTATGAAGACAGCATTTCCATGTACTGTTTTCATTTTCAACTGGGTTCACACTTTTGGTGTTTCATTTGTTTTGTTTTTGTTTTGTTTCTTGTACTTGTAAGCTTATCTGTACATAATATATTATAACCAGTACACGATGTTTTTTGTATGATGAAGTGTGTAGTTTCACTGACCATACAAGCCCTTCCTTCTGTTGTAGCTCAAGTACGCAAGCACACAATCATACACACCCACTCATATACACAGTCCTAGGGGAAAAGGCATTGTTCTTGTAATGTGCTTCAGTTAAAAATTTGACATACAAGGTGAAAGGGTAAAATTCATCTTAAATATAAAATCATCATGCACAGTTTGTTCAAACAATTTACATGGCTGACTTTTTAAAATTAGCGTACAAGACAATACACGGCAATTTTGGAACTTAAAAAAAATAAGAAGCTTTTCCAAGGAATTATTGCGCCGTGTAAATCCAAACTCTATATTATAAGGCTTGCTTACTAACAAAAGAAACAGGAAGGAACCCAAGAAGCTTAACACAAAAAGCAGCAAATATTATTTGTTCTTAGCTAGTCAGCACATGTAACTCACAACACTCTCACATGCACTCGTTTACTGGATATATCAACACAAGATTTACATTGTAGTCTCTCGATGGCTTGACTTGTTGGGCAATGGATTTTCAAGTACGAACAGCGATGACAAACAGCATGTTAACCAAGGTAACGAGCGAACACAAAAAACGTGAGAGTCAAAGTACAAAAATTACATACATATGTCCAAGCATATACAAACAGTTGCGGAAGTGGTTACTATGGCATTGAATGACTATACCATATATGTGACCGGATTTGGGAAAATCCGCCTAAACGCGGCAAACAATTTTTTTCAGTATCACCGGGTAAAGCCTTATGGGTCGATTTTTTTCGAAAAAATTTTTATGGCAGAAATGGATAGACATCAGTTAGCTCTAGCTTATGACGCAGTTGTAAGCTCTGGCGTGCTCTAGAACTCACACTAGGAGGCTAGAAACACTAGCCGGTTGAACTCGTGTACGGAGAGTTGCTAAGAAATTATTGGCGGGCTTTTCACTAACAGCCGGGAAAAAACTGTAGCTAACTAATTCACTTGCTATTCTACATAATTCACGTACTCACGCAATTCTCGTCATCATTGTTTCTTAAGGAGCCCTGCAGTAAGCCTTTTAGACTTCTTTCAATCCGCCTATAACCGATTTATTCCATAGTGTCCCGGAGACACGCAGTAATAGTATACGGACACAAGGCACGCCCCCTGACCTTAGCAACGCCTTTACCGGGCGTTTTTTTGAAATCAGCAGTAATAAGTTTAGCAAAAATACTGAAGTGTTGTAGTGCGTAGGGTGAAGACGGCTTGTGCTACAGCTTCCAAATTAGGAGGAAGGCATCCCAAGGCCCCGTGCGGCCTACTGGTAGAATAAATTAGAAAACTTTAGATGCCGCGTTTAGCCGGGTTTTCACAAATCCGGTCACATATACGTAATTTAAAACTCGACAATATTAAAAGTAAAAATCAATCATTTAACAATAGTGTAGTTTAGGTTCGCTCGCCATTTGTGTTCAAGTACTTATATATAAACAAACAAATATTAATTGTGTTACCCCTGATAGTGTCTCGCTTGCTTCCAATTATTGCATGTATAATTACCATAGTGGAGTTTGTGGGGGGAGGGGGGGCTTGGTACATCTTCTTAAATCTAGTTTATCACCCTTCCCCTTAAAGACGTCTTAAAATTAATTGTACTCAATATTTAAAAGCAAAAAATAGCACACATTGAGATATGAAATTAGTTGTTTTGTTTTTTTTATTTCAAATATCAATTAGATAACTGTTCTGGTGAATTAAAGCAGGCTAACCTAATTCTTTGTCTAATTTAATTTGCTTCATTTGTGAGAAACTTCTTTCCACAGGAGTAGTGTAAGACCGACTGTGGCAAGTGCATTGAGGATTCATAGCTTGTATTCTCTTCTGCTACTAAATTATGACACTGAGCAGTAATCATATCATTTGGGGCTAAGGAAATGATCAGATGAAATTGCTTTCTTCGTGATTTCATCACTCAAAGTTTTTGTGGCTTTTCAGTGTCCAGGTATGTGGAAGTTTATTTGGAATAGGGGATCTCCCTCCACTGCACTTGAGCTAGACGGGGGAAGTACTTTGCCTCCCTTCACCCACCCCCCCCCCCCCCCCCCCCCCCCACACCCTGTCATCCACATATGCACACACACATCCCAGATATTATTTTGACTGTCTGGAGACATTTTTCATAAAGTTTTGTGGTAGTAAATATAAATATAATATTATATAATATGGAAGGTGTAAATTTTAACAACTTATATTGTGTTCACACAGCCACAGCCAACCAGTTAACAAGCCCATATATGACTTCTGCATTACAAAAACCCTCATCCATTATCACCTATAGAAACTCCAATACACTTCCAAGCATCATTCAATTATAGACTTAGATCTTGTTCTTTCCCATGCATTCCATTCTAAACTTAACTCATACAAACCCACTGCTTACTTTGGTTCTAACCACTCCCTTCATATACTCTTGTAATGTAGTTCTTGATTTGTAGTATTATTACAGTTGTGAAAGTCACAGTTATCTTCTCTCTCTCCTAGCTGTCCTTGTGCAGTAATAGTTCTAGTGCAAGATCTCTGCTCCCTCGCTAGTAGAGATCTCTGTCTTGCTACTTAGTTCAGTTAGTGTTCTAGTCATCGTAGTAGTTAGTCAGTCGCATTGTGTCTAGATAGACTGAGCTTTAGTAGTGACAGAAGTGCTATCTGGTGCATAGCTTAGTTCTTAGGTGATAGCTAGGCCTTAGAATTGAGTAGTGTGTTAGATGGCTGGTCCTTCGATTGTCGCTTGATTAATCGTTTCTATCCTGGGCGCCTTACACCCGCTCATACTGTACTAAACTAGCCTATTTTGCTTAAAAAAAAGTCTACATATGTTAGAATTACAAGCACGAAAACACAAATCCAAGAATCTTGAATTATGTTGAGCTAATTTTACTTATGCTGTACACTTTCAATGTAGGAATGTGAGTGGGAGGTGTATATTGTGGTGAGCTCCACTTGTCTACAGGAGTGCTGATTGTGGACGCCCAAGGTACGGATACTGATTAAAGCTTCCCCTAGAGTCTGCAAGGTCCGCTGCCACCAGAGTTCAGCAGCTCCCTTCAGTAAGTAAGTAGACTTTCTCCAGCACTCAAGAAATTAACTATTTAAATCAATTCTTAAAATGAAGATACAAACTGACGTGATAACAGAACTGAACTAGAACTGAACTGCTATAACTGAACTCAAGGTTCACACAAACCAACTATATATGATCTAGCTATCTACCTGTGTACGTATCCTATTGGTCCGTCTCCAGTCAATCAGACACGCACACAGCAAACACTCTACTGATGCACACGGCACATAACGTATTGCACACGACACATAAACGTTCATAGTCCATCCTGATGAACTTTCTCTTCCTTCCTGTTCTCTCCGTAAGGGGAGGAGCCGCCTGGCTCCACACTGATAACTCCTGGACTTCAATGCAACTAGAGGTGAGAACTCCAGAATGACTTCTTAACTACACTAACAAGAAAGAGGCCTTTTGAAATTGTCTTTTAGTGATTACTGTATTTATTACTCATAATTGTATTTGGCTTATGGATATTACCATTTAATGCACACTTAGACTACCTGAAATATATAGGGAACGGACTTAGAGTCTAAACTTTTCGAACTCATGTCACTTCATAATCCTTTGAAACACTTGTATGTGTGGCTGGGGATATACACACACACATACATACACATACTGCGCACACATGTATGCACGCACACACATACATACACTGCACACACATTAAATCTTCATTTGTAAATTATTAAATACAAATGAAAGGTGAAGATCTGATCATAATGAAGACACTTGTGGCAAGTGCTCCAAAGGAGACACTACAAAGTCTTTGTTTAAAAATTGACGAGGAAATTCAATGTCTACTGTGCTGGTGTATATTTCCAAGTAAAATAGCTCTACCGGTGTTTTAAGTCAGTGACTTAAAAAATGTTTTGCTTGTGGTTTTTGAGGTGTGGCTTTGCACTTGAAATTAATTCTGCAATTGCCAAAAAATACACTGGAACCTCTCTTATCCGTTCGTCTAAGTTACGGACACCTCTGTCTACTGAACACAAACTAAAATTATTGACTGCGTACGGATCGTCAGTGTAGTCGGAAAGCTACCAAATTAAACAAATAAAATCGGGAAAATATTTCGCGCGTGGCAATTTGAGTGTATTCGATCATAGCGTTGTGTGCGGAGATGGAGCAGGGAAATCAACAGGCAGTTAGTGCGTCTACCGCTAGTTCTTCTCAAAACTCTTTGAAAGGCAGTGGGGCTGCTAGTTCTTCTAAGAACTCAACGACCAGCGGTGGTGGAGGCAAGGTCGCGGTAACTAAACGCAAGCGTAGCGTTTTAACTCTAGAAAGAAAGCTGGAGATAATATCAGAAGTTAAGAAAGGGAAGTCAGTGAGGCAGTGTCTGGACAGTTTGGTGTTCCAAAATCTACAGTGAATGATATTTGGACATGAACGATGAAGAAATTGTAGAAGATGTGTTGCAAGAGAGAGAAGAATCTGAGTCCGAAAATGAAGATGAAGCTTCTTCAAATACAGTTACTCCATAGCAAGCTTGTGCTACTTTCGATACTGCTTTGGAGTAGTTGGAGTCCAAAGGCAGCACACACCCTGCACATCTTATGCTGGTAAAAAGTTGGAGAGACGATGCAGCTCAGCGTTGCTTGAAATCTATGAAGCAAACTAAAATCACTTCATATTTTAACTAAATTGATTCATGTATTTACAGGAGTTTTTGTTATTTTTAAGTAATATACTAATTCAATTATCAAATAATTAATTGTATACACGGTTCATCACCGAATAAATTAAGTATTTCTGAGTTACGGACATTTCTTAGTTACGGACACCCCTTGGTCCCAGACTGTCCGGATAAGAGAGGTTTGAGTGTAGATGCTATTTGGTAACACAATAGAATGTCATTATCCAAACACTTCAGTTAACTGAACATTATAAGTTTAATTGGCGAGTGAGCGAAGCGAGCGAGACACTATTAGGGGTAACTATTAGGGGTAACTATTAGGGGTAACTATTAGGGGTAACTATTAGGGGTAACTATTAAGGGTAACTATTAGGGGTAACTATTAGGGGTAACTATTAGGGGTAACTATTAGGGGTAACTATTAGGGGTAACTATTAGGGGTAACTATTAGGGGTAACTATTAGGGGTAACAATTGAAAATCGGGAATACTGTAGTTTTATGTTACCTAACTATCAGGCTCGCTCGCCATTTGTGCTCAAGCACACCACTAGTTTATATGTGGGGACATACATATGTCATTTGTACTTTGACCCTCGTGCATTTTTGTGTTAGCTCGGTGTTCGACCCTGTCCCGAACTTCACTAAACTGAACCCTCTGGTTTAGCGATCATTACCCGTATCATACTATACATGTGGTGCAGTTTGAACTCAAAAACTTGCCTGAGTACCATTTCTATGTGAGTTAGTGGCGGTGGTAAGTTAATACGCTATTTGTCATAGCTATAAACCCTACGCAACAGTATTTACTTGAATATTCATTGTCCACTAGGCTAACCACGAAGGTAAGTCTTGTGTAGATATATCCGGTTGTGTGAAAGTATTGTGGGTTACAACTACTATTATGAATACCACAAAGAAAATGTTACTTGTTTTTTTTTTTGTTTGTTTTTTTTTTTCAAATTCAAACAGTTGTAGGGAGTGGTTACCATGGCATTGAATCCCCTTTACTGTATATGCATAATTTTAAAAACTCGCCGTTTTTTTTTGAGCTTCTAAGTGCCGCTTGTTGGTTGTCAAGGGCTACTGGTAGTCAGAATGGCTTCTAAAGAAGCTACCAATACTCGGGCGAAGCTAAGATGCTTGGGATAAATACGCAATAGATGCACTTCGAACAATGTCAGCACTACTATATGCTTCAGATGTTGTTTACTGTGGTTGGTATGTCACACCTCTTACACCCACTCAATTCCTGGCCAGACCACTTAGAAATGCCAGAGAATCCCCTAGTGGTCTCACGTTTGATTCCTGGTGATAGCCAAACTTCTTTTTTCCTTGTGTTGTTTTAAAAAAGCCAAGCCAGTTAAAGAGAGAGAATACGTCTAATGAGTAAAAAAAGGCTGAGTATTTCTATGCTCTTGATTTTTAGATCCAGTAAACTGTGAGATACTCGTCTTTAGTAACATGAAAATGGTGACGTTACGACTATGAAGCAGATTATTAGACGAAAACTTGGTCAAACTGGTTGGAAAGCCAACTACTTAGAATTTATTGTACATGGGGCCCATTGCCCATGTGCAACGAGTAGAGGAATAGCAGTTGTACCATGTCTACCAAAACTGTGTGTGAGTTTGACGTGTGTGTATGTATGTGTGTGTATGTTGCAGGAGGCAGGCATGACATGCTGCGTGACTGCTGCAAGCAGAATGATTAATGGAAATTGTGTTGGTATTTCAAGAACTCATTGTATGGAGACACGTGAATGTGTGTAAACATTGCATTGAGACAGTTATTGTTGCTGTTGGCTATGATCTGCTGGTGTACTTCTCATCTTCATGTCATCAGTGTACACATCTTAGACTGAGGTGGGTACACGGATACATGGATGATTTCATCTTCAGAGATGTCAACTAAAGCAAGTTACGCTTTGTGTACATTTCACTATATTTTGTGCATCAGTTGATTGTAAGGAGGTAAGTGGGGAGATTACTGATAATAGATTTTGGTGGTCTTTGTGTTTAGTTTCAGTTTGTTTGTTTGTTTTTTGAGTGTGTGTTTGAACTTAAAAGCAGCACCACACAAGATAGTTGAAAATGCAGCTGTAGGTTGTAGTGAGTACATTTAGCATCAGCTGTATGTGTGTATGTATTATATCTACTGCTTTTATGATAAGTATAATAATTATGAATGCTCATAATTACTGCTGGATTTGTTGTCAGTGTCTTAAAAAATATATCCTATATTGTGATGATTCTGCAGATGTAGAAGAGGTGAGTTAAGATATGGGAAACAGTAAATATTAGTACATGTATTATTGTTTCAACTTTTCAAGTGAATCTATGGAGTAAAAGAGATTGCATAAATCCTTGTTTGAAGGAAAATCTACTGGAGTATTGAGGACAACTAAACCTATCACTGACACTGTCATAGTCCAACTCTTTAAGAGATTCTTCATACTGGAAATTTACAGTATTTTATTTTTATGGAATAGATTTTGTCAATGGCATTGGGAATGTTATACTAGCTTACAAGAAGACGACATTTTCGGAATAAAATTGACTAACTCAAGGTTTCTTCAGTTAGTGACCTCTTAGTGCTGCCTTGAGTCGTCATGCCGATAGTACTTAAGTTGTATTTAATTAGTAATACAATCCTACCATTTACTCTGACATGTTGGAGAAACGTTTCTATGAACAAATTGGGGTGGGGAAGGGGGCGTGTGGGGGTTACGTGTGGCTGTTGAGCGCACAAAAGGGATCGAGAGAGATGGAGCGTTTAGTCAAGTTAGCGAGCATGCCGCTAGTTCTCAGAACTCATTGGCGAGCAGCCTTTCTGCCAGTTATTCTCAGAACTCAATGACAGGCGGCAGTGGTTGCGTAGAGAACGGCAGGACTGGAGCTTGTATCGCTGGCACTAGTCACAAGTAAACATTTTACATAGGATATGTATACTACTAGTATACTTAGTTATACATACTTGGTTTCACATAAGTATAACACATTTTTTGCATGGTTCAAATTGGTGTAGTATCAAAAAGTAAATATGAAGCACATGCAAGTCAATAAGTTGCTCATGCAAGCAGATATGTAGTTCATGTGATGAAATGATAGACGTAATGCTTCTTTATAGAAGAGGCTGAACGAGCAAGAGACACTCACCTCACTGCTAGTTTCAATGGGAACTCCAATTCCAGCACTCAGTAAACCACTGAGAACAAAGCAAAACTATTGCAGGCAGCAAGAAATTATTTGCTCAGGTGATTACCGTGTGACAATAGACAAAAGTTACGATCCGAAATGCATTGAAGTCAAACACAAACACATAAATTGTTTAAACTAATCTTAAACTGCCTATTACTGTCTCAGCTCACATGGTTCTAACAATGGCATAGTTACACTGTACAAGAGGGAAGGCATTTCAGTTCATTGCAACATCTAGTGTTTCGCACTTTTAAACGTCTGTTTTATCTCACCTGCAATGGAAGTGAAGTGAAGCTGCTAGTACCAGATGAAGCTCTTCTTTCCGAGTCAGGCATGGGTGGTCAACTTTGCCACAAAACAGCATACCTGCAGGGGGAGACGAGAACATTGACCATTCAAGATAACAACAGTGTGTGTGTGTGTATGTGTGTGCATATGTGCGTGTGTATGGTGTTGTGTGTGATATCTTATACTCTACATCAAACAATTCTGTGCATCACCATTAGGCATCAACTTGTGACTTATTTTGAAATTAATCAGTCAGTGATCCAATTATTTGTTTTGATAAATGTCATGAGTTATACAATAGTTGATTTATTAACAGGATGGACTTAAACAAGTGCTGAGTCAACAGAAAGGACAGTCAGTCAATTGACCAATGTAGACTTGACAGGAAGGGGAGTCGGACAACTGGAACATGCGTTTAAAGGAACTGATGGACAAGTGGTTATAAGAAAGCACATTACAGGGATTCATACTGAACTTTTTGCTATGTTTAGGGGGAGGGATGGGAGAAATAAAGTTTTGAGGAAGGGGAGAAAAATAATAATATAGCTATACGATGTGAAAAATAAAATAAATTTAATACAACAACAAATGAATAAATCAATTATTAGTAAATATATATGATAAAATAAAGGAATTTAACTTAATACACATATAATAAATACATAATAAATAAATAAATATAATAAAAATCAATAATTTAACATCAGAAACCTCGCTAATTGAATATGCCTTGCTGAAAGCTATATAAACATGTCCAGACAGATAGGACAGACAGTCTGACAAGTGACAGGAACAGAATTGATAGGACAGACAGTCTGACAAGTGACAGGAGCAGAATTGATTAGGATGGACAGTCTGACAAGTGTGTGGGCCAGCCCACATGAAGAAGTGCCCACATGAAGAATGAAGGGCAAGAGAACATTTATGTATGTATGTGTGGTTGTGTTATATGCTGTATCATGTTACAAATTGTTTGTCTGAGTTGTGTAAGTCACAAGTTAATTGGTGTTGTAAATGTTTGTGTGTTAGCTTGTGTGTGGCAGAGCAGGAACTTTGCAGCCTTTCATGTGACTTGTAGGTGTGGTTTTTGTGTTGAGTCTAGTAGTTGAGTTTTGTGTCAGGGTTATACATTCAATTCTTTGTGTGTGCTTTCTCAAGTTTTAAATTAAGATTTAATATTAACTCTTTCAACTCAACCCAAGGGTGGGTTACAGCAGGCTGGGAGTTAGAGAAGCAAGCCTTGACTCTGGTGGCAGCAACTAACTTTGCTGTCTCCAGGTGCGAGCTAGAGTTGAGGACTGTGACTCGTCCAGATTCCTCAACCCAGCCCACAAAGTGACAGGAGCTGAATTAATAGGCCAGACAGTCTGACAAGTGGCAGAAGCTGAATTGATAGGACGAACAATCTGACAATAATTACATCATTTCTGCAGCAGATTTAATGAGTTCTAGCATGTAATGTGAGGAATGATCATCTAGCATCAACAATAGTGGGCGACTTGATACCACATGTCGTAAAACATGATTAGAAAAGAGCTTTTGGTCAATCCAGCCAGAATCAGACATGCCGTACAATGTTCCAAGAACATCACCAGCGCAGAGATCAGGATTGAAATGCTTTTCTGTAAATACAACCATGGGTGGAATGGTCTGACCAGTAGCACTGCAACAGCCAAGAATAGTAATTTATGTTTTGTTGCCTGTCGAATCTTTTTGGCACCCCTAGCTGCAATAACACGAGGGAGTTTATGCTCAAGGGGCATTCCTGGTTCATCACAATTGTATATTTGGGATTGCTTATACATTAAGCTATATTCAAGAAGAGTTTCTTTGAGAAGCTCAAATAACTTATCAGTTGAAGGCGTGGTACCTACGGTTGCAGCTGAGATATGAGCATATGCTGTCAAAAAAAAACACAGACATATAAACACAGACATTAAAGGCACTCATTTGCTAGCATTTATGCAGTATAATTGTATCAATTGATTATATTGATTACTGGTGTGAATGCCTCCAATTTGTATCTTTTCTCACTAAAGGGGACATCATCCCACACGGCTGTGCCACAAAACTTGCTCCTTCAACAATGGAAGTTCATGTACAGTGAAGATGAAAGATAGCGAGCTACAAATTGCAGCAACATCACAGGACACAGGCTGTCTCATTGTTAGTCTCACAGAAGAGAGGCTACTCCATTATCAGACCACATTCCATACAGAAACAAACACTTACAAACCACTTTTGAGGTTGTAAAAATACTCCATTATAACCCCAGCTCTTTCTTCACCATAGCCCTCTCTGGAAGAACTTGCTAGAAGACTATTATTAAATGTCTAACTACTAATAAAGAAACAGCCAATCTTCTATTTTTCTGTAACTTACTATTTGTGATATTCCAGCAGTAAAATACTAAAAGAATACACCTTAAACTTGCGCAGAGAAATAGGCCCTTCATTTTGTTAAGTTAATGTACAGGCGAATTCTGCGGCAGCGCGCGCTGAACTGAAACAATGGAACCGCAATCTGGAGGTGGGGCTACTAGTGTTGGACTGTCTCACAGACATAAAATACAGAATAAAGTGCGGGTGACAAAAAGTTTGTTTTTTGGTGGTATGGAAAGAACCCTACAAAGGCTTATAAACCTACCATTATTACTATCTCTTCTCATTCTGTAAAGGGGCGTGGCAGTACTTTTAAAGTGATAGTAATTTCCACATAGAATTGAGTAAAGAAAGCCTCCAAAATCACTGCCACAAACCTGACTACAAGCTCAACAGCAATAGTATGGTAACTAGAAAGTAAGCTGGTTCGTTGAATATTAGACTGTTGTTGCCGGGTCTTTTCCTTTGAAACAGTGGCTGACAGTATTGGAATTTCGATTTTTTATTTAGGAGGGCCATTCACAGTAATTTGCTAATGGTAGTTAACCGCCATGGTATGGCCATGTCTCCTGACCCTTTCTACATGGTTCAATAAAGTACCAATAATACAGAGTAGTGGTTGGTAAAGGGTCTGGCTACACCAGACTACAAGCGACCATATTGGTAAATAATATCAAACTACTTGACAATCACATACTATATTTTGTAACACTATGTTAAGCATTCTTTAATGAAAATTTATTTAAAAGTAACAGTAAAAATTAAATAACAATGTGTAAATTTGAAATATGGGATATGATATAAAAAAATGGAAAGTGCAATACAATGAGTGTTTTCAAATGTATGTCCATGTGACTTTGTCAGACTTCATTCCACAATTCTATTACACAAACAATACAATAATTCAAATATTACAATAATAACAATACACTTACTGGAGCTGTCGATGTATTTTATCTGCTAAATGATTACATTCTCCTGTTTGGATTAATACAGTAACAAACTCCTTGAGAGCTGAGGGTCTCGATGAAAAGACTCTACGAATGTTGTCCAATAGAGTCCTTGCTCTGTCTTCATCAATCAGATCTTTACGCTCACGAAGTTGGTCATAGGTATATTGTGATATGAGTCCAATACTGTAGCAGTGATCAGCTACTGTCATAACACAAGGCTTCACTGAGTGCACCAAGTCAGGATACACACTCAGAAATATACTCAAGTTATTGCCACCTATTAATAAAACATTTATAATGAAACCAAATAAAAACAATAACTTGACTTACTATCAGAGACCTCTACCACAGGATCTTTCTTCTCATATTTCTAAACAAAATAAAATAATTGTAAGTTATTGCAAGTTAGAATATTTAGTCTATTTCTACATACCTGTCCATACCAAATGAGGTGTCTATTCTGAAGTGCAATTCCTTGGGAATTGTTGACACATGTCATGGCTGAAGGAATAGACTCGACTTCATGAACTATCCCAAGATGATTCGCTCCTTCATGTGAGCGACAGTCAAAGGCAAGCTGGTAGTCCATGGAGCTGTTGTAGTTCATTCTGGAACTAGCTTTCTTTAGAGTGTCTTCTATTTCTTGTTTTAGAGCAGCACATTCATGGTGAATGGAGTCTTGGAAAGTAGGATCACACGAAACTACGACTTCACAATATTTACATCGAGATATAAATGTTACATGAATTCGTTTAGATCCATACATAAAGTGAACCATGTTTTTCTTGACTCCTTCTCCAATGAAAGTGAAGGACTTGTTGGATACGAGACATGCCATTGCAGCAGGAAAGAGTCCCATAGGTGTAAACCTACTACTGAAGTATATCAAGAGAGGCTCCACGAAACTTGAGCTACAAGATTCTTTGTGGAATTGGTCAAGTTCCTTTGCACTAGTGTTTTCTAACACGCAAGGCATGATGTATTCTTTCTCCTCTTCTAAATCTGAGTTAGTGTCAGAAGATTCGACTGATGCAATCTCAGCTATCAAGTGAAGATATGCAAGCAAAGCTACCAGTTGTTCTGGTGGAATCAGATCTCCTGAAATGTCAGCTGTAGCTGTCTTCAAATCTGTCTTAGAGAATCGACCTGTCTTCCTGAATCTCTCGGATGTGGCCTGACCTACGCTATCAAAGCTCATGGCTTTAAGAATGACACCAGTGATACTGTCATACACTACCTGGGTGTCTATGATAACCAGATCTTCCAAACCAGGCACACTGGGGAAGTACATCAGAACACCGGCATGGTGGTGAAGAAACCACAGAGCTGCTTTGGTCTCGTACGGTGTCATATTGAAGGCATGGGACAAGGCCAAGCAGGTCTCCAGGCTGGCTGTCCTCACTTCTCTCATGCGAAGACACAAGCTGAACAGAAGCCACACAGCTGGAATTTTCAGCTTTTTAAAGTGTTTCTCCATGGCATTCTCCAGTAGCTGATGCAAGTGATCGATCTCTTCTACTCCGCCTCCCATGTTGTCTAAAGAAACAACAAGCTTGTCTTTTGAGCAGAACTGAACTATGCCTTTTTTGAAGGAGTCGGTGTCTCGAATCACTTTTTGAAGCTGTGAGTCGACTGTTGCGATGACTTCCTCAGAAACCTTGTCTTTGTGAGTGCCCACTATATACACTACTGACTTGGAGGACTCCAGTATCTCACCAATGGCTGAGTTGTCTGGTCCTGGTAGAGGTTGAAGATGGGTGGAGGAACTGAAGCAAGATATACTGGCCAGAGTACGCAAAAGCATCTCTTGCAGAGTAAACTCAGATTTCTCTGGTGCAGTTGTCTCTCCTGAAACTCTTTGATAAAAGACCCGATACTCCTCATCTAGTTGGAACTTGTAGCTAAAGAACAGCAAGTAGAGGGAAGGTCCTATAGTGAGTGCTGGTAGCATGTCCATCAGCTCAGGCTGACCTCCGGTGTCCTCCATTCTCAAAAAAGCTTTAAAAGAATGTTTCACATTGTCTGCAAAGTGTGGTTGTTTGGACACTGTCTTGAATATGGCAGCTATTTCAGAATAATCTGGTGATGATACTGCCTGATCAGCTGGTTGGTCATGTGCTGTTGAGAGTGGAGTGATTTCCTTATGTCTAGGTTGCTTATTTGAAGGTTGGGGTGGCTCTTCCACAGAGTGAGACTGCCCTGTACTGCTAGCCTGACTGACCTCTGCCCTGGTGTCACTACCTCTATGGGAATCAGCTGTAGCCTCAGAAGTGGATTCAATATGAAAACTATCTTTGAGAGTGTGAAAGAGTAGAGATGCTTCCTCAATGAGATTTTTTACAATGGTCCAGTTTGTGGTTCTTTCTGCTGTAGTTGGATCAGACTTGCCTTGGACTAGCATATTGGAACAACACTGTACTGTGCCTGTGCTGCCATGAATCTGCTCCTCTTCTTTTGCTGACAGAAGATCTATGATCTCTTTTTGAATTCTCCTGAGAGTTGTACTCTTGCCTTGTCTTGGAGGACCAAGGGACATAAACTTTAAAGACAGAAGCTCCAACACTTCCTTGGAAACAATGTAGTGTTTGTATGCATCTTCATACTTGAAAGCTATTGAACATAAATAAAATATGAATTATAAAATATTGCAAATAAAACACTTATTACATGTACGTACATGTATTAAGGTCCCATTAGTTATACTATACAAGTAACCCACACACTGCACCAGTACCATTAGCTGGCTCCAGCAATACAAAGTGTGGGCAGCTGGTTTTATAGCCTGAAGCTAAGCCAGTAGAAGCAGCTGCCAGTAGAAGCAGCTGCATTCCAGCACTTGCAATTTTGGCAAAGACAATCAATTACCTTATTTATTATAGTTTCATAATTAATACAATAAATATTTAGTTTTAACATAATTAACACAATAATAAATAATAATATTCTAGTTATACTATAGTACAAGTTTTAATACCTAACTTTAGTTTCCCATACAATCTATAAATGGGACATTCTAAAGAGAAGCCAATATCACTGAAGGCAAGATGGCTTTCTAGAGATGCTGCTATTTACTTACACTAACCTGACAGAGTTTCTTTGTATACTCCATCTCTATTAGCAACCAGCAACTGTCCAGTAGACAAGATTGCAGTAGCTATCCATACACTAACATGTTCTGGTCTATCTCCCTCACTAGTAGTCTCAATCCACTCCTCTGTCTTGTTGGAGTAACTTCTAATGGTAGAATAGTAATCGATGCCGATTAGATTCGATACATAGGAGACGATAGCTAAGATGTCAGTAAGTGTGGTTACTGTCCTCCATATTGTTTGTCTTCTTGTCCTGCCATTACTAGCAGATGCTATGAGGGACTCTAGACTGCATAATAATAGAATGTTCACCTTGTAAGCTCCTCCTGTGAAGTAGAAGTTGCCTTCATGGAATGTTGATCTCATGTCATAGCATGAAGAAGGAAGTGAGTCTGCAGTCGTCCAATGGTCGTTGAGTAGAACTTCCACTACGTCCAAGTCCTCGCCATGTGAGCCACCAATCCCACCAGCCACGACCAGGACCTCTGGTGACCCTCCACTAACTGATGATGCTCTGTAGCGACGAGTAGGCATGGCAGGTAGCGATGGCATCCAGTCTAGACCAGTAGTACTAGTCAACAGAGAGTTAGTGGGTTTCCAAGTGGAGGGATGCCATCCACCAACCAATACAAACTTAGACTGGTAGGTAGTTAGGGACGAGTATTCATATGGTGCACGAGTAGTAGTCCATGAGTGAAGGTCAGTAGAGATGTGAAGTGTGCGATAATTAGAATCCATAACTAGCAGTTTATCATGTAGTACTGCACATTGTGCAGGCTGGACATACTCACTCCATGTATGGCAGTGCTCCCAGTGAAGTGAGACTGGAGGATGGAGATCTCTCTAAATACAAACAAATAAATATATAATTAAAGTGATAAATAAACAAACACACAAACAAACAGCACTAAGTGCTATTTAAATGAGACTTTAACATGCAAACACACAAACAAACTTATATAAGAACACAAATATCTTATAAACAAACACACAAACAAATTTATTCCTATATCAGCAATGATAGCAACAGCAACTCTATGACATGCTAACACACAAACATACAATTTCTCACACAATCATTAAATACAATACAATATTTTAATAAATGAAATAGTAAAAAAACAATGCTGAGAAATTTAAAAATAAACAAACACACAAACATACAACTGGTACAATGCGTAAATATGTGCACACAAACACACAATAACTACACGATATTCCAAACACATAATAAGAGAATGTGTTGTTTCTTCCTGTGCTACAATAATGTACAGTAGGCACCAGAAAAAATAGGTTTTCAATTTTGTTCAGTAGAATAATTTTTTATTTTTGCACAGGAGCTATAGTAGTAGAAAAAGAGTGTGTTTGTGAGTGTGAGTATAAAAGAGAGTGTTTGTGTGTGAGTAGAAAAAGAGTGTTTGTGTGTGGGTAGATTTTTTTTTTTGCACAGAAGGAGCTATAGTAGAAAAAACAAACAAAACGATATGGTAGTTGATAAAATATAGTTTTTCGGTTCGACGATGTTAATATTTTAATCTTCACTGTTTACCACATGCATCACTTCCAGGAATGAAAAAAAAAAGATGCTATTTGAAATATTGGGGCCATCAGTGGCTTAGATATTCTTACTTCTAGAGACCCAAACTGTAGCTGGTAGAAAGATTAAGAAGTAGGGACCTGACAGAACAGCAAGTTCAGCAAAAATACAGTCAGTCTGCTTAATTGAAGCGAGTCAGTTTTTTTTATTGTGCAAGCTGTTTAGCATGACCCCTATAGCATTTAGAAGGTAGTACAAGGCCTTAGCTTACAGATATAGCTGTGGAAGAGTTCTAGCTTTTAGTAGTAAATCAACAGAAACGAAAACTGGACTGTTAAAATTTTCATGTAGTGGTACTAGCTGTTTAGTCAAAATGCAATGAAAATTAAAAAAAAAAAAGCTTTTTTCTTTTCGAAACATACCTGCTGTTGTTTATAAAATTTCTAACACAAGCATACACATTAAAAAATTACAAAAAAACATAATCGTAATAAAAGTGCACAAAAATACAAATACCTCCCAAATACAAATTCAATACACATTGTAAGAAAGTTTAAATAAAACGATAACAAGCACAACAACAGCAACAACAACAACAAAACCCCCCCCCTCCCAAAAAAAAAAACAACTAAGCAGATAAATAACATTACAACAAATATATATTGAGCTTATGTGTTATTAACACACAACTTACCGTATTTCTGGAACAAACTAGACTTCAAATGGAACAAACTATTATAGACTTCAAATGACTAGTTAGAGTAGTTTAGTAAAATAGTCACAAACTATAGCAAATAGAGAGGGATAGTCTTGTCTAACTATCCTCAAAAACACACTAGCAACTAAAAAAAGAGAGGGAAAGTCATGTCTGAGCATGCTCATAAAAAGAACCTGGTGTTTATTATCAAGAGCATGCTCAGGAACATGGCTTTTACCCTCTCTTTTTTCCAGTTGCCAGTGCATTTGTTGTGAGCATGCTCAGACATTAGTTTCCCTCTCTATTTGTTAGTGTTTTTATGATCATGCTCAGACATAAATTCCCCTCTATTTTTCCAGTTGCTGATGCCTAGTTTTATCGAATGCTCAGACTTTAATTCATCTCTTTCTTTTATTTCAGTTTTTGAAAAAATTATGCTTGAAATTATGCTAAGCACTTGGCATGTGTGTAGGTAGCAGTGTTTTCCCTTTTCAAACCTTTTGTAAAAGTTATCTATACAAACAGTGGGCCAGTGAAAAAGACTGGATCTAATAAACAAACAATGGATCTAGTAACTAGGTAAGTCAAACACTTGATCTATTAATAGCTAGGGAGTAGCTACGTGCTCACCTCATCCTCAGTAGGAACTCGCGGCTGGTTTTCCGCCATAACTGGCTTTTACAGACTAGATTCTACTGTTGTCCAAAATTGGGCGTTCCCACATTCTCTGTTTATCTCTGGACCCACCACACCCAAAATGCAGACTGTGTAAAGTAGATTCATAAGATATTGCGCTATTGGAAGAAGCACGCGAATAGAATTAATATAACGACCTTTTGTGCAGAAAGGCTGACCATCACCTTTGACCTCAATCGCTATCACTGGAGGCGCACTTGACCTGCTCTCACTGCTGAAGTGATGGCGCGGTAAGTGTTCTCCAGTGAGATGATAATGCAGCATCACCAACTGGAGTGCTATTTCTGACACTAGGCTAGCTCCTTGTAATAACCTGACAACAGTGTGTATGTTTGTGTGTTAAATATACATGTACAGTGGAACATCAATTATCTGTACATCAATCATTCAAATCATCCATTAACTGGAACAGAACAAAGATTGCATGCATATTTAAAATTGCAAGCGGCAGGAGCTACAGAAAAAAGCAAGGGTAAGTTAATTAGCTATCTGGAGATAAAAAGAGTGTGTTTGTGTGTGTGTGAATAGAAAAAAAGAGTGTGTTTGTGTGTGTGTGTGAATAGAAAAAAAGAGTGTGTTTGTGTGTGTGTGAATAGAAGAAAGAGCATGTTTGTGCGTGTGAGTAGAAAAGAGTGTTTGTGTTGAATATGAAAAAGAGTGTGTTTGTGTGTGCGTGTGAGTAGAAAAGAGCGTTTTGTTGCGTGTGATAGAAAAGAGTGTGTTTGTATGTGTGAATAGGAAAAAGAATGTGTTTGTGTGTGCGTGTGAGTAGAAAAAGAGTGCGTTTGTGTGTGCATGTGAGTAGAAAAAGAGCGTTTTTGTGTGTGAGTAGAAAAAAGAGTGTGTTTGTGTGTGTGAGTAGAAAAAGAGTGTGTTTGTGTGTGAATAGGAAAAAGAGTGTGTTTGTGTGTGTGAGTAGTAAAAGAGTGTGTTTGTGTGTGTGTGAGTAGAAAAAGAGTGTGTTTGTGTGTGAGTAGAAAAAGAGTATGTTTGTGTGTGCATGTGAGTAGAAAAAAGAGTGTTTGTGTGTGCAAGTGAGTAGAAAAAGAGTGTGTGTGTGAATAGAAAAAGAGCGTGTTTGTGTGCGTGAGTAGAAAAAGAGCGTGTTTGTGTGTGTGAGTAGAAAAAGAGTGTGTGTAAATAGAAAAAGAGCATGTTTGTGTGAATAGAAAAAGAGTGTGTTTGTGTGCGCTTGTGAGTAGACAAAGAGCGTGTTTGTGTGTGTGAGTAGAAAAAGAGTGTGTTTGTGTGTGTGAGTAGAAAAAGAGCGTGTTTGTGTGAATAGAAAAATAGTGTGTTTGTGTGTGAGTAGAAAAAGAGCGTGTTTGTGTGCGTGAGTAGAAAAAAGAGTGTGTTTGTGTGCGTGAGTAGAAAAAGAGCGTGTTTATGTGTGTGAGTAGAAAAAGAGTGTGTGTGTGTGTGAATAGAATAAGAGTGTGTTTGTGTGTGTGAGAGAAAAAGAGTGTGTTTGTGTGCGTGAGTAGAAAAGAGTGTGTTTGTGTGTGTGAGAGAAAAAGAGTGTGTTTGTGTGCGTGAGTAGAAAAAGAGTGTTTGTGTGTCTGAATAGAAAAAGAGTGTGTGTGTGTGTGTGAATAGAAAAAGAGTGTGTTTGTGTGTGTGAGAGAAAAAGAGCGTGTTTGTGTGCGTGAGTAGAAAAAGTGTGTGTGTGTGTGTGTGTGAATAGAAAAAGATTGTGTTTGTGTGCGTGAGTAGATAAAAGAGTGTGTTTGTGTGTGCGTGTGAGTAGAATATAGAGTGTGTTTGTGTGTGTGAGTAAAAAAAGAG
>WLWD01003024.1_pt1 | contig 24351 bp, 27 predicted proteins | sample 6712731 | NCBI WGS metagenome assembly WLWD01 (sample SAMN12718690, study PRJNA576275) | sponge metagenome | isolation source: marine sponge | host: Mycale hentscheli | place: New Zealand: South Island, Marlborough, Capsize Point | collected 2014-11-01 | reverse complement strand
AAGCAGAGTGAAAATAGAGAAACATACTACACAATGTATTATATTTCACACTCACCACAAAAAGACTGTGCCACAGATTTATGGTGAAGGATCCTAGCCACACCAAAGTCAGCTGAACAACAACAAACACAAAAGAAACAATAAAACAACAACAACAACAACAACTACTACTACTACTACAACAACTGTGTAAGTCTGCCATTTGGTTTTTTGAATTATACCTAGTTTAATCTTCCTGTTGTAGTCCATAAGTATATTCTCGGGTTTGATGTCTCTGTGGACTATCTTCTGCTGATGGCAGTTGTACACGGCCGTGCAGATCTCCCTGAACACATTCAGAATGGTAATCTCATTGAGTAGCTCGTGCTTGCGGCATCTCTTGATCCATTCCAGCAAGTTTCCTCCGTCACAATACTCCATGATGATTACCATCTTCTTCACCGACGGTAACATGAATGTTTCGTAGATCTTCACCACGTGAGGGTCATCAATTTTAGCCTGGATATCTACCTGCCAGTGTAACCCAGTTGCATTGCAGTGTGTGTGTGTGTGTGTGTGTGTGTGTGAATGCACATGTGTGTAAATGTAAAGCAGTCATTGCTATACAGGGGGGAGGAGGAGGAGATACTGGGATTTACCCTTCCTCCCTTCTCTATTTCATTGTATCAGGAGTTATTTGATGAACTTGAAATGAATGATTGATACTTTCTACAACCACAATTGAATGCTCTGTTCTGCTCCATTCAGCAGCTGTTCATATGGGTGATGGGTGGAGGAGGCTCTAATTATTTACATCCCAAACTATATAGCCCCACCCTCTAACACTGACGAAAATGATCAAACTCTGGTGTATTTGTGGGATTATAGATTAGCTAATTCCACATCATTCATAAACACAATAAGAACTGCCTGGATTCAAGACGGACAATTTTAAGTTAGTAGTATAACTGACACATATCTGCTCCCTAGATGGGAAATAATGGATTTCTTACCTCTGAAGCTGTGTTCTCTCTACATTCCACGTGTTTGGCCGCATATATGGTCCTGGTCTTTTTATCTCTGATTTTATATACCGCACCAAAACTACCAGTACCTATCTTGTGTAACACCTCGTATTTCGAGGTGAGCTCTACAGGAAGAAGCGAAGAATCTACAGAAGCTTTTCTTTCATCTTGATTATGATAGCCATTCCCACAAGCTTCTTCAGAGTCTTGCGCACTTTGTGCAGTACCCATAGCCCTCTCAAGCAGATTTAGACATTTTTGAAAGAAAGTTACCAGGTAAAAGATCGTCGCCAGAATTGCCTTTGTTTAGGTGGGCAATATTTGAAATTGAAGTGGAATGGCTGGTGGTGTAGGTGAATGTTTAGTTTCTAACCAATTGGAACTATTGCAACATGAAATAGAAGGGCTTGAGAGGAGGAGAAACTTCGTGAGAAATTATGATCCTCCAATCTGGTACTCAAACCTACACGACGACGTGTCTGGTACCCGCATCGAGAAGAAGATGGCAGAACATGCAAGTATCCTGTAAACTAAGAACCAATAGAGTGACTTAGGGCTGGATACAGTGTAGCCAGTAAACTGAAAAATTGCTAAGACTAAACCCTTCTCCCTCCCTCAAGGTGTAGTAATAGTACATTTACTTAGTCCAGTAAACTTAAGAAAAAGAGAGTCCATAAGTGCATTTTCTGAGGGGTTAGTGATTGTTATTGGTCTATATATGTTCTTGAGTGTGTGTGTTTTAGTTACACCATTCTGTATTTACCAACACAGATCTGTGAGCTTAATTGCCTGTGTATGCTTGACTTTGACAAAAATTTAAGGAGGATAAGTTCTTAAATACCATATGGAAATCACTAGCATTTGCCTCTTTGACCAGCTTCTCTCAACTAGACATAGTCTTTATGGGTCCAATTGGCTCTGGCAAATCGTCTTTAATTGGGAGCCTGTATCGAGCTATGAACGAGGCGGCAGAGTTTCCAGAGAAGGTTCAGCAAGTGCTGCATCACCCCGACACAGATAGCCATGGCACAGTCCACTGGCTGGAGACTAAAGGAAACCCACGAGGAACCATTGTCTTCCAGGACACCAGAGGAGATCAGGTAAGAGGTAGTAATCACGTGGATAAATGAGTGCTGTACCATTTGTCCCAGGGATCATAGGTGGAATAAATTTAAATTTTCTCTGAAGTAACCCCTCCTTGTAGTTTAATAGTCATGCTAGCCTATTGTGTTTATAGTCATATGACTGGTACATGTATCCAAATGAGCCATGGCTAAGCCCTCCTCAATGCTACAGGGTTACACTACTGTCAACCCCCCCCCCCCCCCAAGACAGTCACAAAAGCTTTTAGGTACTAGTATGAATTAATATGATAATATAACTGTATGATATGCCCATCTAAGTGGGTGGGGACTCCCAAAATACGACATGAAGTGTTTCTTTTTTGTTTGCTGCAGAAATATGACACAGAAGAGCGAGCTATTCATGACAAGTGCCTCCATGGGGTTTATAGAGACCGAGCCTTGCTGCAATCTAGCTCAGTATTCTCCAGGGATTGGTGGAGCTCTCAGAAATTTTTCTGGGAGAGAACTTTGCCAGAGATTCCCCACTGTGTTGTATTTGTGTTTGATGGTTCTAGAGATCCTTTCCTCGAGTCTGAGAGTTCAGAATTTTTTCGAAATGTATTTGAAGACTGCAGCAGGATGGGTAAGTACCCTTGAAAAAAAAAATTTTTTTTAACTGAATAAAAAAAAAAAAGTCTCTTTCTAGATTATTAGGGCTTGTTTTTTTGTTTTGTTGTTTGTTGTTGGTGTATTATGATGATGACTGGGTTGTCTTTTACCAGGTTACGAGCCTGTCATAGTTGTCACCTGTCTTGACCTCATTTATGACAAGGCCATTCAGAGTAAAGAGAACTACAGCACTCAGGTCCAACATCAAAGAGAGAAAGTCTTGTCAGCATTTGAGGGACTCAACCTCACCAGGCAAATGATCTACTTTGTCACCAACTTTCACAAGGGGAGGAGAGGTGGGGTGAAGGTGTGGACTCATGCGGATTCTGGCTTTGCATTGACCACCAAAGTAATGGTAGATTTAGCCAAGGACTTGCTATCTCTTGCAAACAGGTTCATTGAACGGAAATATACTAATAGGCGTATTTGTACTCTTTTTTAGGGTTTTTTTATTTTTATTTGTTCATTTTATTTCAGTATTTATTATAGCAATTTTAAAAATACCAATTATTTTTTAATTTATTGCTGTTAATTTTATGGGTAGTTGTGGCTACCAGGGAGCCATAGTATCTATGATAGGATCTATGATAGGATCTAGGAAATCTGGACTACACTTTTAAAAGGACCTTTCTATGAATAAATGGAATGAAATGGTGGGAGGGGAGATGTGACTGATACAGTAAGCAAGAAAATTTGTGGGGAAAGTGGCTAGAATTTGAAGGCCCAGTGGAAATTGGTTGGATGGATGGGTATTCTGTAAAAAGACCCCCCCCCCTTCCCTCCCTCCCCCTCCCACTTGGTCAATCCTTACAACCACTATAATGCTGCATTTGTGGCTGCCCCAAATCTGACACTGGAAAGTGCAGGGAGCCTGGGAGGGGAATAGATAAGAATTTGAAGCCAGCTGGAAGCCATGCTGAGTGGAAAATGGCGGGAACTGGAAGTAGTTAGTTAATTCACAGGTGGTTGTGGAAAATGGCGGGAACTGGAATTGGGGGGGGGGGAAAATTCTATTATAAGCTATAATTATAAGCAAGTGGCCCCCGTGGACATACCTACCTTCCAAGTATTTTACCACTTCTGTGATCTTGTGTCCAGTGATGGGGAAAAAAACAATGGCCTCTAAGAAGTAAGAGCATAAATTATGTTTGTGGTGTTTGATAGTCTTTCCCCCCTCATTATAGCAGCACACAGCAAGTCCGTCAAAAACAACTTAAGAAATTGATTGACACAAGAGTAATAAAAAGAGTAGGAGCTTCAGTTAATCCTAAGAAAAGGCAATCCCAGTATCAAAGTAAAGGTTTGAGTGGTGTCATGTATTATGCAGCTACTACTAACATGAAAGCAGCTGAGAACAGACTTCTGAGGGCCTGTAAAACAGCCTGTACAAAGAATATACAAACATCTAGCAATGTGAAGGAGAAGAAGGGCTTTGTATATGGCAAGAAACGCTGAACACTCTGAAGTGCTGTGTTACACACTTTGCTATCCCTTAGTTGAACTTTATTATTAGCTTGTAGTTGTAATTTTTGAAACATGAATTAGAATATGAACTGCTTCTTGTTTCCTAGATTAATATTCTTACCTGGAACCTATTGACTTTTGTGTGGTGAGGGATTTTTTTAGGGATAGTCCCAGGTTCTTCCCGCCAAACCTGAAGAACAAACATTCATGGAACCCTCCCAAGTTCTAACTCTGAAAAATACAGAGGTAATAAATACATTCTCACTCAGTTGCGTACATTTAGCTGGTTTGTATTCAAGTTTCAATGCCAGCATGAAGTCCTGTTTAGATCGGCAACTCTCAAACTAGTTAGGTGCCTGAAAAGCACATGAGGTACCCCGCCATATCTTGTGACAACATTACACAGACATACGGACTTACAGTGATTACTCCACCATAGGTCGCTCTCTCCTTCCTCCCAGTATCAACCTCACAAGCAGCTGCAACCAAGTCATGGATTAAAACATGCTATAGTATTCAGTTGTGCCACCATCATAATTAAACATGGCACTCAGGAAGATGACAAAACCCCACATAATGCATGAAGATCACAAGAAAATTAATTTGGGAAGAGAATGTGGTGCTATAGACAGACACAAGGAACGTTTCTCATAAAGCTACGAGGATTTCTTTCAAGTTCGGCTAGTCTTTGCAATTGATCCAGGTGGATGTTAGCAGGAGAATCCATCCATGAGAGGACCTGGTCGTTCTGTAAATAGATTTGAAGAGGTTCCTGGCGTCCAAGCCTGGTCTTTAGGGACGGACACACGAGACTCGGAGTCTGACCGTCTGACTCTGGATGTCTGTAGTTAGTGATGAGAAATGCCACTTTGTTGGGACCTGTATATACACACACATCACACAACCAAAGTAGCTTTTACACAACTTCAAATCAGTTAAGTTATTTCATAATTTCTTTCTCGGCCTTCTTTTACTCATTATATGTAGTCTCTCTTTTTCACAGGCTTTTTTAAATACAGGATTAAAAATATTTGGTCACCACCAGGAATTGAACCCAAGCAGTCCTGGGTTCGATTCCCAGGTGGCGACTAAATATTTTTAATTCTGTATTGTTTTAAATAGCCTGTGAAAGAGAGAGACTACATCTAGTTAAGTTATTGTCAGTTATTATTACATTTCTCAACACCAATCTGTTTCCTACATGACTGATACATAAACCAGCAAATGCATACTGTATTGGCAGATACTTCCTTGAATTCATAGCTACTACAATAGATTAGAACCGTGGGAAAATTTTGGTAGAGGGAGAAAAAAGGCTGGCTATGTTGTAGACTATGTTCTTTACTAAGACTTACTAATATTAATGACTGCCCTTCTATGAAGCAGAGGGTAAAAAATTAGTGTTGTTCCTGGCATTGCTGCTCCAAGCTAAATTAATGTTCCTGAAAATTAATTTACCATCAAAGTATAACTGTGCCGGCCTAAACTGGGGCAAATTATTAATAAATAATAACTAGTGGTCTATTTTCGTGATATATTTCACTATCATTTATATCACTGCACTACAAAAAAAATAATAATAATTCTACATCCCTAGCCCTCTTTATGTCCTTTCACTTGTATCCCTTACCCAATATGGACTCCATTTAACAATCATTTATATCACTGCACTACAAAAAAAAAATTCTGCATCCCTTTCACTACACCCCTCCTTATGTTCTTTTACTTGTATCCCTTACCCAATATGGACTCCGTACAGAGGAGAAGCGATGAATAAAATCCATCTGTGCCCGTCAGCATAATTCTGGCTTCTGAGGCATTGTAGCACATGCATATTAAATCATGTCTCTCCAGTTCAGAACTATCAAAAGTTCCTTTTAACAAAGTCTTTCTTTTCAGAGTGAACGGAACAAACTTAATGGGAGAGGAAGAAGTAAGTACAGGAAGTCCAGTTGTCACAAGTTTCTGTAAGTGGTTTGCAACTTTGTTAGGCATATCAAACTCTCTTCCAAACACAGCCACCAACTTCTGGCTAGAATTGTCTCTTTCATAGTTCACACCAGCAGATATGAAGGATGGATTGTATATGGAGGAGTGGCCTCTACTCGAGTTACTGTCAGTACTCGAGTTCTTAGAACATCTTCCTTCCACATTCGGGGGTTGTCCAGGAGAGATGTGTCCCCCAGCTTCCGACAAATCAACCTCTATAGCGGGAACAGTCGAACTACTACCAACCTCTTCTTCATAATTGTCATCTATGTCGGCGACGGTGGGTTCAAGATTTGTGTCTTCGTCTTTTGTTATATACTCAGCAGCCTCTTCTCTTTTTTCCTGGTACTCTGGCAACATCAAATCATTCGACAAGGCATCCATTTTCGCAATTCAACAGAGTGCAAAGTACAACGTGCGTAGCTTGTCCCTTTACCCAGTGGAAACAACAACAACAACGACAACCAGAGTAATTTCCATTCCCCCACTAAACGAAGTCCCATTAAATAAACAGCGTAGATCACTATGTAAGGTGTGTAATGGCATAACTATGTGTAGTCTTGAGAAGTTTCATCATACTATAAACACTAAAAATTACTACGTGCAACAATGGTGGTGCCGATTGAAATTACATTCAATTTTTTATACATTTCATCATTTGTATTTGTAGGTAGCCTTGATGTTTAAGCTAGTTGGTAACCCTCTTGCTACAAAAAAAATAAATATATATATATACAAGTTATTGTTAAAAGTGGATGAATAAATAATCACTATAAAAAACACAAAAATTACAATGTGCAACAATGGTGGTGCTGATTGAAATTACAAAACACAACATCCACTTTTATTAGTATACTTCCGTTCAATGAACCTATTTGCAAGAGACAACAAGTCCTTGGCTAAATCTACCATCACTTTATTGGTCTTATCGAATCCAGAGTCTTTACTGGTCCACACCTTAACCCCACCTCTTCTTCCCTCATGAAAATTAGTGACAAAATAGATCATTTGCCTGGTGAGGTTGAGACCTTCAAATGCTGACAAGACTTTCTCTCGGCGATGTTGGACCTGAATCCCATAGTTTTCATTTGTCCGAATAGCCTCAGAGTAAATGAGGTCAAGACACGTGACGACAATGACTGGTTCGTAACCTGAAGAGGGAAATATATTACCGACTGCCTTTTAAGAATTTCTAAGTTCTTACCCATTTTGTTACAGTCTTCAAATACATTTCGAAAGAATTCTAAACTCTCTGATTCAGACTCCATAAACGGATCTCTGGATCCATCAAACACAAACACGACACTGTGAGGGACTTCCGATAGGCTTCTCTCCCAGAAGTATCTCTGGGAGCTCCACCAATCCCGGGAGAATATGGAGCTAGCCTGGAGCAAAGCTCTGTCTTTATACAACCCTTGAAGAGACTTCTCGTGAATGGTTCGTTCTGCAGAATCATACTCCTGCCAAATAAGAGGGAAAATATAACACTAGACACATAGAAATAAAGCCACATACTGTTTAACCAGAATAATAACAACCAGAACATTAGTGAGAATAGTGAGGACTATTGACTATCTATCTACAGTAGAACCTCCCAAACTAAGAACAATTTGTGACCAGGCTTTCAGTTCACAAATTAGAGGTTGTCTGCTTTAATTTATCAAAGGGGGCAAGCAGAAAATTTTAAATATAGGTAATTTCCATGTTAGAATTCTGCCCATGTATTTTTAAAAGGAAGAATTAGAGACAAGTAAGAAAATATGAGCAAGCTAGGGGCCTAACACCGTAGAGATACTATTTCACAACACGCTGTCATCATCAGCATAAAGGAACTTCAGTGAGTGTGTAGCAACAGTACTATAGTGCAACTCCCACCTGGTCTCCTCTGGTGTCCTGGAAGACAATAGTTCCTCGTGGGTTTCCTTTAGTCTCCAGCCAGTGGACTGTGCCGTGGCTATCTGTGTCGGGGTGATGCAGCATCTGCTGGACCTTCTCTGGAAACTCTGCCTCCTCATTCACAGCTCGATACAGGCTCCCTATCAGGGATGACTTGCCGGAGCCTACCGGACCAATAAAGACTATGTCTAGTTGAGAGAAGCTGGTCAAGGAGGCAAACGCTAGTGATTGTTAAAATAATTTAGTACGGATATTTTCGGTTACTACATGCACATCTACTTATTCCACACTTGGGTCATCACTTCATTCATGTCAACCACTGAAGAGGGCCACTGTATTGTGAGCTGAAATGTTCGATTAAAATCATCTTGGGGCATGTGAAAGTTTGAAGAACTTTTATCCTGTTAGTGCCTAGTTATACATAATTATGTAACAAAATTTATTTATCTCTACCAGCTGTGTCTGACTTGCAAAAATAAAACTGATATATCACTCACTTTGGTAGCTACAACTATTTTAGACTTGGCATATGTACATAAAATGAACTAGTGCGATCTCAACTCTTGCTAAAAGTTCACATGTACTTATCCAGATATTCAACTTAGAATGTGCCAGTCCCATACTACACTGAAGATTGTTTCAATAGGAGAGGTGAAAGGTGGCAATAGCACAACTGATCTGTGACAAATCAGTTGTATCTTTAAGTATCTCTTAAGTATAAGCTACAATAAACTAATAAAAAACAATCAGTCATATTCCTTTTACTAATTTTGCATGCAAGAAAATATTAAGCACTCTTTACTGAAAATGCTGCACAAATAGGATACTTGCACGCTCTACCATCTTTCTTTCGATGCGGGCCCCAGAAACGTCATCCTGTAAATTTGAATACCAGGTTGGGGGGTCATAATTTCTAACAAATAGTCTTCCTTTTTCGAGAGCCTCTATTTCGTGCTGGAGTAGTGCCAGTTGATTCGTTACTCTGCTCTCAGCTTCAGCCATTATTGCGCTAAGTTTCAAATAGTGCCCACCTAAATATATACATATTGACGATCGTTTACCACATCTTTCTATGTAATAATTTTATGGAGGTTATCAGTAAAAAACAAACAAACAAAAAACTAGGATTACAAACACTGCCTCTATCAACGCTGCATTTGCTGATAACTCCTGTAAATTAAACTAATGTTCTCCCACATTTTGTTTTCATTAAGATGTTTCCTTTTCAGTTTATTCTTTCTAGGTTCATTACTGTCATTTGCTATTAAGATTATAGCTAACTACACTCTGCTGTAAGATGCAAGGTACAATATGAGAATGGTGGCTTGGTAGTAAGACTTTGAACTCAAGAGGAATATTGGTCCTGACTGGGAGGTGTGAAAAATTTTTCAAGATTTCCCCTGTACTTTCTCTACATAATAGTGGAATAAGCCCCCACATAAAAATTATTAATTTGTGGGATCTATCAGTAGTTCTGTGTAATGGTCTCCCACATTTTAAGTTACAGCAAAACAATATAGCCGAGCTTTTTGCCTGGAGATGTAGTAATTTAATATTAAGTGGAGGAGAGTGAGGGGATGGTAGGTACTATTCCTTTTCAATACTCTGTTGTAGCTAAGACACTGGCTTGCTTTTCTCATGCAAGACTCTGAGTAGAAGAGTAAAATATAATTACACTTGAACTACAAATGAAGTATTCCAGAGAAAATAATTAGCAGGGAGGGGTGGGTGGGAAAAAATAAAAAAATAAATAAATAAACAAAATAGTTGGATTTTCCCTAGTTCTTTCCCTGGTTTTTTTCCCTTTATAGTTGCTATAAATTCCTGGCAAACTCACTTGCAAAAGCCACAGATAAAATTATTAAGTTGTGGATATCTAACAGTGGTTATTCATAAGTTTCTGAGTAATGGCCTCTAAAAAGTGAGCTAGAAAAGAAAAATTAGTAAATGCTGATTATCTATTTTATTTTATTTTTCAGGATAAAACAAGTAACTCAGAAAAGGATCTCTGGCTACATTAAAAAGGATAAGGTGACTCGTGTAGGAGCTACAATAGACCCACCAAGAAGAGCAGCTGAATATAGAAGGGATGGCCTAAAAGGCCAGATGAACTTTGCTAAAACCAAGGACATGAAAAAAGCTGAACAGAGGCTGTTGGATCAATGTGGCAAAAAATATACAGAAGTCAAGTAACATTGAAGAGCATAAAAAGGGTTACGTTTATGCACTGCCAGCTCCAAGCAGCAAACCAGCCTTCAAACCTAAAAAGTCAAGCAAAAGAAAAATGGTAGTAGTAAAATCCAGGAAAGCATAACCTCAGGCTAAAAGAACTGTTGGACTTATCTGTATTAAACTTAACTATAGTAGTATTGAGTTCTAATCAGGTGTGTTGCAATTTCACTAGATAGACTACCAGAATGACAATTAATCACAGTGCTTATATAATGATGATGAGGAATACAGCTAAAGTAGACACGGTTGGCATTGATGATAATTGCATTTATTGATGAGAAATAGGTTCATTAGTGAGGTTCTTTATCTCTCTGCTACAAGTGTATATTATATTGAATACAAGAAATGTAATAATAGCTAATATGGATCACGAGACCACAAATATGTATCCCAAAATAATTTGATCCAATGGTGTAAAAAAAAAAAAAATGCAAACCTTTGATATATAAATTTGCAATACAAAATGATGATAAAAAAGATGACCTATGAGTGGTTTCTATGGCATTGCCATGGCTACAATGACATGTAACAAAACAAACATGGCAACCAAAGTGACCAGGCAAGTCGATGCAGTGACCAGTATTGACCACACCCCTTCCACGCCCCTGGGCACCTGAGCGGTCAGCAAGGCCTCTACTCGGTTGCCATTCAGTGATGATGTGACCACTGCCCACTGGCATGTGTCCCGAGTGTCGGCATGACAAGGAAGAGATGCAGGACCTAGTGGGTGTGGCACCATCAGAATGGGAGAAGGAATTTGTACCGAGACATATCCAGAGTTGGAAGACGGTGGCTGGTATCGGAAATGGACAGGCAGCGTTACTTCAGCTCTAACACATCAAACATAAATCCATTAATTATAAGTTACCAACACGGAGAATGAAAGGAAAAAGGGGGGGGAGGAGAAACACATTACTCAAATTATTAGACTTCATCTTGAAACAGGCATTAATACACTATTTCCTCAACAGTAGGGCACAGTAAGTGCTCTATTCCTTAGCACACCACTAGTAATAAATACAATGGCAATCGTCCAAATATACATAGAGATTCCAAATATCTCATAATAATATAAAGTGATAAAATAAAACTACTTGTACCTGTACTACCAGGTAGCCCAACCAGGCGGGTACTTACGATGAATTGGTAAGGTAGGAGTAGACTAGGAGAGTGTGGCTTGAGGAAGAGCTGGCCGGCTTCTCTGTATCAATGTGGTGTGAGGTGATCACCTGAGGACCTCCATACTCATTCCTAGCAAGTACCTAATGACAACCAAGAACAAATCACAGTCGTGTGGAAACCACATGACATTTTTGACATAATCATGATAATGATAATTCAGTCAATCTCCCACTGATAAAATATATAATTACAGAAGTATTCCCTGTTTATTCTGCCAACAAAATTTATATTAAAAACAAACAAACAACCTTTACTTTTTGTTTTGACTTCTTGCTGAAATCCTTTTCAGGGTCAAACCCTCTCAATCTTAAAGTCTAAATTAGCTTTCCAATTTGGAAACACCCAGTAGTGTTTTCAGATCTGAAGGTATAATTCTAATCCACTCCTCAATTATCATACGTAAGAAGAGCTAATGACAGTAGAGGACTTCAGGTGGTGGGTGGAAAGATGAGGACTTCAGGGGGGGGGGGGGGGGGGGGGGGGGGGGTAAGGATGTCAAATTATGGGGTTAACTTGTAATAAAAAAATGTGTTAGCTGCATGCACAGAGAATACTTCTGTAATTATTTCAGCCCAATTATAACAGCATTTAAAGCCAAATTAAACTTCTGCATCTATCCTTTCAAGAAAGCTCTAGTATGCAGTCAGAAAATTAGGCAGAAGTTGAAAATAAAATTCGGCAGTAGAATACCACAATGTGGTAGAATACCATAATGTAATCTATTAATAATATGCTTGTGTGTCAGTAACGATGAACCTGGTGTGTGTATTCATGAATAATCATTAATAATACTAATATATGCTCACAATTTTGCATAGCACATTAAGTGTACCCAGACTTCTTAGCTTCAAAACATTTATTTCCACAATTATACATTACCTGGTCGATATCCACGTAAATATCACTTGTAACGTTATTCACTAAAATAATTCTGCTGTCCAAAGGTACTTCTTGGACTTCAACCCGCATTATCAGATCCCTGTGGTAACCATTTCCAGTTAATTCACAGCTCAAGGAGCCAGTCGGATACACGACTCCACCACTCTTAGAAGACTGAAGCTGGTCTTCCCGTATTCTGTCGAAGTCCACATCTTCTAGGGATGATAATAGGTATGTTTGTGCTAAATGGGAAAGACTTAAAGCTAATAGCAAAAACGCCAACAAAATAGAACTTTTGCCCATTACACTTAACGATACCTTACCACACTGTGAAACTGGAAAATTAGGTGATACTTTACCAAACGCTTAAAATAAAAGCAAATTAATATGAAATGACACGGAACAAAATAAAATTGAGTGACTACACAACATGTTATTTGTCTATAGTAAGTGAGAGGACATTTCACTGGAACATCTCAGCCATTCTGTTGAGAGCAGAGCCAGCTTTGAACCAGCCTATCTGGGTCTCATTCATGGTGTGCTGCAATTCCAACGCTTCAGTAGAACCATCCAAATGCTTCAACACGCACTTCACAGGCTAAAGGGAAGGGAAAAAAAAAAAAAGGAAAAAAAGAAGAAGAATTTTTTAGTGAACTGTCTTTCTTGCTTGTCTCTATTGTGTAAGCTCACCTTTCCTGGTGCCAGATCAGTCAGGCCCAGCAGGGACACCCTGTCGTACGGCTGCACCCTGTCATAATCACTCGGCTCAACAAAGGTGAGAGGTAGCATTCCTTGCTTCTTCAGGTTAGTCTCTACCAATGGAAACCAAAAGGTTCATATTTAAAAGCTTTCAATAGTTGTCTTTTTTTTTTTTAGTACACAGAAATTATTACAATATCCGACACTCGTGAATCCTCTCACAACCATTTCTTTAATTTTCTCTCTCAAAAAAACATCATTATTGTACCATGTATTCTGGCAAAGCTCTTGACAATGATGGCTCTGCCTCCCAGGTGCCTCGGCTCCAGGGCTGCATGCTCCCTGCTGCTCCCTTCTCCATAGTTCTTGTCTCCAACAACAACCCAAGGAGCTCCCTGGGCCTGCAAGAAGAAGCAACAATATGCAAATTCAATAAGATTGGTATTTCTATCTTAGAGCTTGTAATGTTTCAAAGCTTCCCTCCAAATAAAAACTACCCGTTATCAAACCCTGTACATTGTCCACACATGCAAGAACACACACACAAACCAAAGGAAGAGCTGATTTGTGTAGCTGTCATGGCAGTAAACAACATAGAATCACCATGCCAGTCTAGTGATCCTTACATGCAACACACTGTATATACCTTGTCACTAAAACTGCTATAGTAAGTGACAGATTGCAAAGCATCATTCACTACCTTACACAACGTACCTTGTAATATCTGGCAGTAGCAGGGACTTCCCCGTACTCTCCAGTGAGCTGGTTCTTCACTTTGTTCAGCTCCATATTCTCTGCATTCGTTGCTCTGAAAGGAAAGAGTGTGTGCAAAGAATGACAGTGAAAATAAAAAGCTTGGCCCTGGTGAAGTGACAATAACAAAATTAAAATGAAGCACCAAAGGTGCGAACCCTCAGAGCTACTATACACTAGTGTACAGCTAGCTATTACAAAATCATCTCAGACCAAAATAATAATCATTTGGCCATTCTAATCAGGTATCAATATAGCTTGAGCAATGAAGACGGTAGATGTAAGTGCTGTATTCATAAGTAAAGAAGCTAAGCATGCAAGAGACACTCACCAGTACATAGTTTCAATGTGAAAACTTGCGACTTCCAGCATGCTGTTAACTTCCCAGCATGAAGCAAAACTACGCGGGCAGCAAGAAATATTTCACTCACATGATTGCGATGTGACGATAGAGGGCATTACCCACATAAGCTAGTACCTATGTGGAGCTGACAGCTTCACGTATTCTTAAAAATCAGCCCAACATTTAAAAGTAGCACAACAAAAGGTCTTAAATTGTCGTTCTGAGTAAGTTGATACCTAAATCAATGGTTAATAGTCAATAATCTCCAAAACCAGAACATGACAGACAGACAGGACGACTGGTTAATAACCTAATCTAACCCAATATAAAAAAAAAACAAGTGTTCACTTAAAAAGACATTGTTGCAATAAAATAATTGTAAAAGTGCTGGGCATAGCCATATGCTAATTGGGAGATTAGGTACAACCTAGTCCATGTACAATTCTATTCAGTGCACTGCTCAGTTTCTCTAAAAACTGCAAATCTCATAACAAATAAGAAGAAGATCCAGGTTTTACACAGAACCTCAGTGCTATTATTAGCTAGAATTTATCATGTGACCACATAAAATAATTGTAATGGATGCCACTGATTTCTGCAAAGATAAACTCGCTTTAAAAAAAAAAAAAAGACAAGATATTCCAATGGTCTATTAGTTTATACTATTAGAAACTTTTTTCTGAAGCTTATTCTCTACACACATTTAATATGGGAACTACTCATGGAGACTCACGTGATGAACATATTGTTGGAGATGTTGTCAAGGTGACCTCTGTACTTCAGCCAGGGACCAGCCATGCTGATGTGGTCCGTCGTGCACTTGCCGTGGACCTTGAGGAGTATGAGAGCTTCTTCAATGTCCTTCCCATCCCACTTGGGAAATGGAGTCAGAAGCTGGAGTCTACTGCTGCAAGGAGAAAGCGTCAACAACAACAGAAACATTAATATATATTGTAGTCTCTGTACTTTAGCAGATTACCTGACACCACAGATCAAACATGACACTATGGATGAAACCCAGGACTACCTGGCTTACACCAAAGAATTATGCCACATAGACAGCATACAGACAACTAACGAAATTCTGTATTAATTAAGGGGCACTATACAGTCTCAACGGATAAACAGATCATTTAGTGTACTGAACGGTCATCCCTTCGTCCTTTTTCTTTCAACACATCCACTTTAAAGCTCCATTACTGGTTTAAACAATGTCCTACCAACTTACTCAAAAACCGTATTAACATGTACCAAATACATCTCCATACAAAAAACAATGATATCAATTGTATTATATATATATATATATATATAACACTGGTGTCCCTTTACCTAGATTTTTCCACGTTGATATCCACTCCCGACCCATCAGCAGGAGGTTCCTGGTAGGTATCCTGTCCGGGATCGAATCCCCTGGAGGGTAACTCATCACCGTATGGACAGTCCAACTTGAACGGCTTCCCGTCAGCTCCGGTGAGCGTGTCGGTCTCTGGGTTGAACTCCAGCGTGCCAGCCAGTGCAAGGGCAGTCACGATCTCTGGCGAGGCGACAAAGGCATGTGTCTCTGGATTTGCATCGTTTCTGCCCGTGAAGTTCCTGTTGTAGCTGGTTACTATGGTGTTCTTATCCCCCTTCTGGATGTCCTGGCGGTTCCATTGGCCAATGCACGGGCCACAAGCGTTGGCCAGCACTAGACCACCAATCTCCTCCAGAGGCTCATTCTATGTCATAAATTATATATACGTATTCATATATAACTCCCCCAAGATCATGTAAGCTGACACCCATAGAGTCCCTTGGAACTAAGATTATATAACTGGCTCACTAAAAACTCCTTTAAATTGTCTATTTGTGTTTGTTGTTATTTTGTTGCAACAAGATACTGAGCCTATTCCTAGGAAACCGCCATGTTTTTTGTTGTTTTTTGTTTCCTTCAGACTGCCTTGAATTTGTTAAGAGAACATATCTCTTCGTGTCAATTGCCTTGGCTTCAGTAAAGCCCCCGAGACAGCAACAGCCTTCACCCCCTTTTTAGGTATACAAAGTAGGTGAAGAAAACTAACAAAGAAGAAAGGTAATTAGCAGCATTTAATAAAGTAACATGAAGCCCAAGAGTCAGACGACAAGCATACCCTGGGGGAAATCTTGACACACGAGCTGGATAAGTGAGAAGATCAACATGGCCGTCGTAACAACAACAAATGCCAACAGCTACTACAGCATAAGTCAACCATTACCAGACGGTTATTTTAGCAGCCACTCCTATGCTGGAAGATTTGACGATTTCTAAATTTAGGTACACTTACATAATAGCCTCTCAACTGTGCTGGCAATGACTTAATCAAGAGCAGCAGTTTCTCAAAGTCACCGAGCTATCCCTTACCAACTTATCCCTGGTGATGGTGGCTCTAATCTGCTCCGATCCAGGGGTTACTGTAAAGGCAGACCTACGACACACGCACACACATACATGCATACATACATACAACATCACTCTTGTCCAGCTTTGCAGGGAATTATCCACAGGTATTCCTAGGGGGTCTCCACAAACGCAAAACAAACCCACAGGAACCAAACTGGACTACTAACCTCAAGAACACAGAGTTCTCTCTGTTGAACAGCAAATAACATTGAAATGACTCACTTTGCCTTCACTCCATGTTCGAGAGCTTGGGAAGCGATGCTGGCAGACCGGCTCATGTCCTCGTAGGAACTGTTGGTACAGCTGCCGATGAGAGCTGCAACATAACACGCCGTCCGTACAATCAACAACGACACGGCAAGCAACAACAACAACGAGAAGCTATGCACGTAGCTGTCTGATGCAAACACGAGACTGGCCTGAGGCACAACCTGACTTACCCACTTTGATCTCAGTCGGCCACCCGTTCTCTCTGGCATTCTGCCCGAGCTTGGAAATCGGATTGGCTAGATCGGGTGTGAACGGTCCATTCACCAGCGGCTCCAACTGCAACGGGAACATCACAAGCAACTATTGTCTGAAAGCTATTCCAATATTAGCAATCTGAACAATGTACAAAATCAATGAATAATGTCATAAGGATGTGGTGGTCCTTTGATAAATGCCACCATTATACAACTAGTCTCTTCTGGTAGCGTGAGTGTCAAGCCCCCTTTAGCTGCTCTGCTCAGATGCTTTAACAATCCCTTCTACCTCCAATATTCTATCTTGAGCTTAACTAACAGCAACCTTGATTGCACTGGGGTAATGATTGGTTTATGCTGGTAATTATTCATTGGGTGTCTCCACCCATACGTATGCATATGGGTGTGTCCTCTCATCGTATCAAGATGTAATCCACAGGAGTCAAAAACATGCTTGTATTGTGCCATCAGTCAGGGGGTATGGGGCACAACCTCCTAAGAATCCAAAGGGGGCATGGATTTAACAAATGTTTCAAAAATATATATATAAACTATTAGTGGGAGATTCCATGGGATTTTACAATCCTATGAGAGTCCCATGGAAAGACACTATTGGACACTGTTCGAATAAACACCACTACCACCTCCCTACCTTACCTTGTTTAAATCTATCTCCACCAGCTGGTCATACTCCGCCCCTTCATCTGGCACCAGAAGATTAGCATTCTTCTCAGCATAGCCAGCAATTTCTGTATGAATCATAGTCATGCCACACCCACTCCACAACATAACCACTGATGTGCCACACCCACTCCACAAACACTGATGTGCCACACCCACTCCACAATCACTGATGTGCCACACCCACTCCTGGCCAAGTGCCTGAGTCTCAAGCACGACACCCACTCCATTTACCTCCTCTCCCAGTGGCTCTGAGATAAGAGCTCATACGCGAGTTGAAGGGGAAGATGGAGGTTGTGGCTCCAATTTCTGCACCCATGTTGCAAATAGTTGCCATACCTGAAAAAAATAAAAAAATTGAATATCTACTGAAGTGGACATACTGCAGTAATTTAACAAAGTAGACTGAGGTTACATAAATACAAACAAACAAACAACAACAACAACAAAAATACATCAAATGCATCTCACTGCAAACCCATTACCCCCTTTGACGGCCAACCTTCAATACTTTATTTCCATTTTATGGAAATCGCTTCTCCCACTTCTAGCCTTCAACTATCTCATTTGCTACGCCATTACCCACTTTCTCTCCTCTCCCTCTCCTCCCAGGGTCCCCACCCACTTCCTAACCAGTGCAAGAGATGGAGTCCACTCCAGGTCCATGATACTCCACTATGGCACCTGTACCACCAGCCACTGTCAAGATGTCCGCCACTTTCAGTATCACATCCTTGGGAGCCGTCCACCCACTCAATTTCCCAGTGAGACTAACACCAATCACCTAAGACACAAAAATACAGGAATGGATACACATGACAAATGGACACCAATCACCTAACACACACACAAGAATGGATACAAAGAAATATGAGCAAATAGACATGCAAATGATAGCAAGTCCAACACACTCCACCCACAAGTTAACTTAGCTACCAGTTTGCTTGAAAAATAACAGGATACATTTATTATGTACAAACTACTCATACTTTTTTCCCCTACACTACAATACAAAAACTACATTGAGTTATCCTCAACTCTTGAACTCTTCAATGAAACAAAGCAACTGGGCATAGTAACCTCTCACCTTGGGACACTTCAGTTCCCATGGCAACCCAGCCATGACATCCACAGCGTCTGCTCCTCCCACACCAATGAGCACACCGCCAAGCCCTCCACCATTGGGGGTGTGGCTATCAGTCCCAATGAGCATCAGGCCGGGGTAGGCATAGTTCTCCAGAATGATCTGAAGTCAGGACAGAAAGAAAACTTATATGAACAACAAAAATATCATCAGTAAATACCTAAACACAAAATAAGAACCATTAGTTTAGCTAGATATATATGCAGATCGTGAGGTGGGCGTGGCAGTAAAGGGAAATAAGCAAACCACATACATAAGTAATACACATTGAATTAGAGGCAGCTTTGGCTTTCAGCTTTCATGAGGAGTCTTTGGATCTCCATGAAAAAATTGATACCTTATAAACAGGTTAGGTAAAGAAAAAGCTGAAGCATTTGCAATACACATACACACTACTTGTAAAATATAATCAGCTATGGAGGGCAATATGTAATTGAATGGACTAACAATAAGCAGTCTCATAATGGAATATCTGTATTGAATTGGTAAAGGCAGAAGTTGGTAGAGGTATCAATATAATACCCCCAAAAGCGATTCAATGCAACTCTACTTTAAAAATCCAAGCTCATAGCTAAGTTTCTTAATGATGAGAAGAGAGAGAGATTGTACTTAAAGGTGTTCAGTGCAATATTATTAACATACACACATATTTCTACTAGCTGCACCATCTCGAGCATTTCATAATCACTAGTGGTAGCGTAGCTATATCACGTCATACTATAACATTTTAATACTACACGAGGGAAATCACTTGTAAGAAAGGACACTTGTGGAATTGCCTCACACATTGTAATGGGAAGAAGGAAGTGGTTACCAATCAATGGAACTAACGCAGTGACAATGCTGTTATGCCAATAGGAGAGTAGATTAAAGTAGAAATTTGGGTTGTGGCGAAGTGCTAGCACACACGTAATTAGAACGCCGTCACTGGATAACTCAACTTCTGATTTGTAAAATGTTTCACATGCACTGTCGATCCCAAAATACCATAAAATGACAAATTGTAAAAATTGCTGCCTGAGGCACGCAATCAGAACAATCGTGGGTTATCCAAAATTAGTCCTAAAAATTAAAGGAACACAGCAAAATAACCCAAAGCCAAACCATCCCAAAATACCATAAAATGACAAATTGTAAAAATTGCTGCCTGAGGCACGCAATCAGAACAATCGTGGGTTATCCAAAATTAGTCCTAAAAATTAAAGGAACACAGCAAAATAACCCAAAGCCAAACCATGGCCAGTAAAACTAATCTGCTCAGTGCTCTACTTGCCTGGTGGATGATTCCAGAGCCTGGCTTCCAGAACCCGACGCCATATTTAGCTCCGGCAGTGGCAAGGAAGTCGTACACCTCCTTGTTGATGTCCTTTGCCTTCTGCAAATCCTCTGCCGCCCCAGACTGGGCCTCTATGAGATGGTCACAGTGAATGGTGGATGGCACAGCAACCTGAAATATCACGTGTATTCACATATCTTATCTCTCTCTGTCTCCCAACACCACTGATGCTATTGACTGCGCATGTGTGTGTGTGTGTGCATGTGTGTGTGTGTGCATGGTACTGTACCACATACTTTCTTGTATTAATCCAACCTGCACCATTATGATCTCACATGATCCTATAAAATGTATATCACACCAAACTCAACAACCACAACACACAACAACAACAACAACAACGAACAAGTACAACACTTTGATCTGCATAGAACTCTAGTCCCAGAAAATTATTTGAAACGGCCCGATCGTGAAATACTAGAATGAAGCACCAGTGGTGGTGCATCATTGACTTTAAATTCAAACTATTCTTTTCACACAAATTGTGAAGCTTCAAGTTCTAGTACTCAGTAAGCTTGCAGCAAAGTAACTTCTGAATTTCCCAAAGATAGCTACACACAAACTCTGGGACACGCCCCTGCAGGGGATTGACTCAGATCTGGTTGCAAGCCGTTCTGCCCAAAATTTTTTGTCATGTTTCTGTTAGGTCAAAAAATAATTGTAAGGACAATAAATTGCCAACGAACACAAACAGATTTGAGTCACTTTCAATGGTCCCACAACTTGGAAAGTTGTGCTTTCCTGAAAGAATGGGGAGGGGGGGGGGGGGGGGGGGGGGGGGGGGGGGAAATCAATGTAACCACTGTAACACTGGTGTGCAGGGAACTTGAGAAGAGCAAAGACATTATCTTGAGAACCAACCCAAAACTAACCAACAAAAACATACTTAACATACTTAAGGCACTTGTATTTTTCTATGTTAATGACCTTGGGTAAGCCACTGCTGATGAACTGGAGCATGGCCATCTGGGCAGTGGCATCCTGCATGGCCACTCGATCAGGCCTCAGCAGCAAGTATGACACACCCCTCATGATGTCCTGGTTCTTGGGGTCGTCAAGGTGACCATATACCACCTTTTCAGATAGGGTCAAAGGACGACGCAGTCTGAACACAGAGAGAAATACATACATAAGTTGTCATTGAGTGAGAACCAAGTAAGACAGGACACAGCCTAAAGGACTGCAGATTACTGAGTGAATCTACTGCAGACAACTTATCAATCCTCACTACACTTTTAACAGCAAAGTTTACTTGCAGTAGCTCAGAATCCTCTGACCTCCAACCTTGACCTTTGTTGACAATTCTCATTGTACAAGCTTTCGTGATACCTCATTAGGTATAAACCAAATAAATTATTCCTATTTTCTTTTAATTTTTTTTTTTGCATACTCTCAGAAAGAATCAGTGGGATGATTGCCTCATGAATATTGTTCTCATGCCATTTGTGCTATTATTATGTATCTCCTAATAATAATAATGACAATAAAAAAAATTATTATAATTCAGCGAAGCGAGCGGAGCTGACTCTCTAATGAGTTCGCGATATATATATATATTTAGGTCTAGAAATTGTTTTTGTTCTTGCGTGGGCGTATGTGTGTACCTTTTCTCCTACGCGCTTGCGCGGGCCGGATAACCTTCTTAGCAACATTTTGTTTTGTTTACCCGCCGTACGAAGTAGCGATGCCCAGTAGACAAAACGTTAGAAACGCTCGGTCAAGAGCTTTGAGGGCGTTAGAAACTCCTGAAGAAAAATTAGTAAGGAGAGAGATAAGAAATGAAAAAGACAGGGCAAGGAGGAGGAGGGCTAAAACGAAACAGAAACAGGTAGCAAAGTAAAGAATCTTTCTTTTTGAAAAGCCATTAAATGTTCCTAATTTATTTATTAGACTCTGAGGATTACGGTACCAGGAGCCTTCATCATAGAAAAAAGCTACCACTATTGTTTTCTCACTTTGACAGTATTTTGTAGCCACACCAAGCATGCATGGAATAGCTGCAATTACAGGGAACATGCATCGCTCGCTTCGCTATTTTCTGCTATTAGAGCACATCACTAGTAATAGCAAAAGACTGTGTGCATGCTCCCAAAGGATTTGTGCATTAAAGCTGCAACGTCAGCAAGTAAATTTAACACCCTCCACTCCTATCTCCCCAAACACACTCAATGTCAATGAGAACTGCACCAAGAGATGTATGCAGTAACTCTCTAAATATAGTTTATTTTATGGCTGAACAAAGAGATACTAGAGACTGCAATTGTGTGGGTGTGTGTCTGTATGGGTGTGCACCCATGAAAATGACAAAAGTATGTAAATTTCTTCTGCCTGTGCTAAATGACACATTAATGAAAATGATCTTTACCCACTCTCCAATCACTGTTACCTGTCTCGCACTATTTTGATGTTTGCTGAAAGCTTCTCGTAATCCACATATTTGTTCTCATCGAATTTGCTCATGTTTACCTACATATAGAAATGAGTAAGGCATTGTAAGAGGTGCCTTCCTTTTAAGCTTTCTATGATCAGATAGAATAATGCAATCACAAACAAATGATTTCTGGCTTTCACACATTGAACTTGCCTTCTGATTGGATGATGAAGATGCAGACAGCCATCTCTGGCCTTGCCCATACAGGGCTCTCTTGGGTATTTGCTGGAATGATGAAAATATAGTTAGCATATACAGTACATTTCATAAAATGTTCACACCTTTAAAGCGTTCCACAGCATTGTAATAATTTCACATGAATGAACCCACTGTATATATCACGGCTTGAAAAGATGATTCAATTTGGATGACTCAATGCAATTGTTGTCTTGCGCCGAAGTAACCTTTCACCTTCGGTTATTATTTTCCACGCAAGGTGTCGACCTTTTGCCAATCGCTTATCACATCACGTGAGCTTTCACTTCCTAAGTATTTTGAAGCCTTGCCCCCTCCCAGCGCGCGGGTGTGGTGGGAATTAGAGGGGTGGGGTAAGGGTTGAAGTTATTTCCGGTAGATCTGCAGAGTGCAGGTAGGAGGGAGAGAGAGAGCACTTCTCGGCTGCAGCTATATAGTTTGTTTGTGGAGACTTGGAGTTTATTACCCAGGATTGGTCGTAAACTTCTACTTACGAATGGAAGTAGTGCTGGAGTTGGATGAAGATGCTGTGGAACTGATATCCTATAAGTCAGTTCCCACAGGCAGCACTGGTTTGGATTCTGGGGGGATTGCTGAGCGAGAAACGCAGATAGAAAGTGTGGTGTTTGACGAGCCTGAAAGTCCCAGTGTTTTTGCAGAGAACAACTCAGCAGCTGAAGATCTCAAACCCGAAATACCAATTATAATTCAGTCGGAAAGTGATCCTGCAGAAGTAAGTGGGGCACCTAAAGAAAGACCCACTTCTTTTTCTGGAGGTATCAAGAATAGAGGTGCAGCAGCAGCACCAGAAGCATCACCAGAAGCGTCCACACCAAAAACAAAAACAATGCCACTACCATTTCTGGTAGACATCAGAAGCAGAGGAGCAGCTCGAAAACTCAGCCAAGCTGCAGGTATGGACAGCATCAATTTTATTAATACACAGTTGTTGGTTGTGACATTTTGGTCAGAACGCAAGAGATAAGGAATATTTTGTAATGGAATTTAGGTTGAGATGTATGAAATACCTGCGGTGCATGCTTGATACTATGCAATGGTTACATATTTTACACTATATACTGATGGAGTCAATATTCAGAAAAATTAAGAAATGCATGGATAGCCTGGCAAACGAGCTGGTCATGTTCATCTGTTTAGTCAGTGCTTGTGTGTAGCTATTGCTGAATCTGCTGATATGGTATTTGCCATTGTCATAAGCTGGTGGGAATGCTTACTTGGCCAACTAATGAGGCTGCACCTCCTGGCATTAAGTGAACTAACGCATTTTTGACATAATTTGAAAGGCCATAGGCTATAGCTGCAAATGCTCCCACTTGATTTTGTCATTGTCAGCATGAATGAGTCACAGAAGAAGGAGGCCGGCTGAAACCATTTCACACACCAGGTGCTAAGGGATGACAAAATCTGCATAGGTAGCAGTTGGCTCATTTATTCAGCTTTGTGCCAAGGAGTGATGAATATGGGGGTGGGGCTAATAAGATGC